>VOFH01002294.1_pt1 | contig 42912 bp, 45 predicted proteins | sample 5384091 | NCBI WGS metagenome assembly VOFH01 (sample SAMN12384727, study PRJNA508395) | human gut metagenome | isolation source: healthy gut G | host: Homo sapiens
TCACCAACGTAGGTGAAGAGATCGGCAAATTCTACGGATGGGTTTATGACGGCATCGCCCGCACACAAGCCGACTTGGACAACCATGCCACACAAGAAGGCGCCCAGATTGGTGACTGCCTCTATAAGGACGTAAGCGGTCCCGACGGAAAGCCTGACGGAAAGGTAGATGCCAATGACCAGGTAGTATTGGGCAGCGGTATGCCTAAGATCAATTTCGGTTTGAACGCCCGCTTCGAATACAAACGTTTCGACCTGAGCATCGCTACGTTCGGTGCACTCAACTATCATGTTAGCGACGACATCCACAACTCTCTGAACTCTTGCTATGGCTGGGGCAACAAAGACGTAGCCATGCTCGACGCCAATCGCTTCAGCGAAGACGGCAGCACCTATCTTTCCAACGTGCCACGTACCTATGTTACCAACAGTGCCAGCCTGGCCTGGAACGATCTCTTCAGCGACCGCAAAATTCAGAACGCAGCTTATTGGAAAATTGCCAATATAGAATTGGGCTACAACTTCCCCAACGAATGGTTTGGCAAATACATATCCGACGTACGTCTCTATGTGTCAGCACAGAACCTGCACACCTTTACCGGCTACAAAGGTTATAATGTAGACTATGCAGGAGGCACCTTCACACCGGGATATAACTTCTGTTCTTATCCTACCGCACGTACCTTCATGTGTGGCGTTCATTTCACTTTCTAATCACTAAAAACATAACAATATGAAACTCAATAAATATGCATTGGTTCTCTTTTTGGGATTAGGCACATTGACTTCTTGCAATGATAATTTGGAGCTGTTAAATCCCAACCAGCAAACCTCAAACACATTCGGTTTCAATGCCGATGATTTGGAAGAGAGCGTTATTGCCGCCTATAACCATATCCGTATGGAAGGTTCTTACGCCCGTGTAGGCTACACCATCGACGTGTGTCGTGGTGATGAAGCCTGGAACTCATCACAAGTATGGTATCTGCCTTTCGATGACCTGAATGCGGAAGTAACCTCGGACATCACGTGGTGGCCCTGGCGCGAATGGTACTACACCGTTAATGTATGTAATTTTGCCATTTCCCGTTGCGATGAAGACAACAGCCAGCTTTCCGAGAAAATGAAACGCATCAAAGGACAAGTACTCTTCCTGCGTGGCCTGTCATACTACAATCTGGTTGGTTATTACCAGAACCCACCCCTCATCACAGATTATGCTACCTATTCTTCATTGGATGGACTTTATACCGGCAACAGCACATACGATGCCGTACTCGACCAAGTGGAAAGTGATTTCAAAGAAGCCATGGAATTGTTACCCTCACGAGATCAAGGTGGTGAATGGGAAAAAGGACGTGCCACCTGCGGTGCTGCAGCCGGCTACTATGCCCGTGCGCTCATGACACGCCATAAATTCAAAGATGCCCTTACTGTGCTGAAAGACATTATCGGCAAGAAATATGGTACTTATGAACTGATGGATAACTATGGCGACAACTTTCGTGAAGGTCCTGCCTATGAGAACAACAAAGAAAGCCTTTTCGAAGTGCAATTCCTCGACTTGGAATCACAAGGAACCGATGACGAGTGGACTCCGGTGAACACCAGTCCGAATGCCACCCAAGGTTCGGCCATCGAGAGTAACTTCGCTCCCGGCAATTATGGCGGTTGGGCCGACATTTCGGCTTCCCCCTGGCTCTACCATCTCTTCAAAGCAGAACGTACAACTGACGGCAAACTCGACCCGCGTCTGTACTGGACCATCGGTACTTACGAATCCGATTGGGAAGACTTTGAATATGGCAATGTAGCTTATACGAGCAAACTTACAGCCACCGACAACATCGTAACCAACAACACATACGGTGGTCTACCCATCGCCAAGTTCACAAACCTCCGTACCGGACTCTATAGCACCGTTATTACAGGTTTGCACGATGGAATCAACTTGCGTCTGATGCGCTACTCCGACGTGCTGCTCCGTGCTGCCGAATGTGAAAACGAAGTCAACGGCCCCACACAACAGGCCATCGACTGGATTAACGAAGTGCGCAACCGTGCTGACTTGCCCGACCTTGAACTGGCTGACTTCCCTACAGCCGACAAACTCTTCGAGCAGATTGCCAATGTGGAGCGTCCGAAGGAATTTGGTTGTGAGTTCGGACGCGGATTCGACCTTATCCGCTGGGGATTCTTCTATAAGAATGATCGTTTGCAACAACTTAAGGAGCACAGTGTCGTACGCCGTTCTGTAACCGGAACCAAGGACCCTGTAGACTACAACGATATCGCAACCGACTCCGAACTAAAAAGTTCTTTCGACACTTACTTACCCGGACACGAATTTCTGCCCATCGTACAACAGTTGTTGAACAAGAACCCTAACCTAAGTGGTAACTCTGCCAACTTTAGCACAGACAACTCTACTTATTTCAGTGAAAATGGATGGACAGTTCGTCCGGTTGTTGACTTAAGCAAATAAACAAACCTATTAAAATGTAAGACAATGAGAATACTCAATAAATTAGTATACGCTTGCTGTTCCATCGCCTTCGGGTTGATGGCATTGCCAAGCTGCGAGGGTGGCGAGCTGTATGATGTTAACGCCCCTGACTGGATTTCCGAGAAAGTGGACTCTATAGCAGATTCAAAGAAAGAGCCGGAAGAAGAAGTACTGGAAGGTATGCAGGAAGATGTCTACTCCTTCGGTAACACAGACTACACCTCCGGTTTCTGGACAGCTTTCTCCAAGTATTACGTCGTGCCCGACGGGCAGAAATGGCATGGGAGTGTTCAATCTCAACATCAATCCCGCCGACAATACCTATTATAAAAACTTCGCCCTCGTCATTACCAACGATACAGACCGTGGAGGAGAAGGATATACGGAATATGGTGCTTATCGTTTTGACACTACAAACGATACTTTGGCCTATAACTCCCAATGGGGTTCCCATCTTTTTTTCAAATACACATCCAGCACGCTGATGCTGTCACCCGTTGATAATCTGGACGAAACTGTACAGAAATTGGGCGGCAAAGTAACACTCACCGTAGACCGCACCAATGAAAATGCCTTCTCTATCAAAATCCAGAACGCCTCGGCAACCAAAACCTACAAACAGCCGTACAAGTTACCCAATCTGAATATAGACAAGAGCAATACCAACATCCGCTGTTTCCTAGTACCTGAAGGCTCTTATATCAACTTCTTACAATCAAACATCATTCCTATCGGTGGCCTTACTTCTGCCGAGGACAAGAATCCGCTCTCGATGGTACTGCAAAATGTACCCGATCAGGTCAATGCCGGCACTTCACTCGAAGAAGCCGTGGTCGGTATTACTGCCGTCGTCAGCTTCGAAGAAGGGGTGACTAAGACCGTAACCGCCGAAGAACTCCAGTTCACCGCCATCCCCAATATGAACGAACTGGGCACGAAGACACTGGTAGCCATCTATAACAAGACCTTCAAGGGTGAGAATTGCAACTTGCCGGTGGTAGCCAATGCTACGTTTGAAGTAGTGGAAAAGATTGTATCCATCCAAGTGACGGCTCAACCTGCGCACACGCAGTATTACTATTATACTTCGGCTGCAACGGAGACGATGACGGACCGTACGCTGGCATTCCTTCCGGAAGGATTGAAAGTAACGGCTACTTATGCCGACGGAAGCACAAGAGTAGTAGACAACGCCAAACTCCATTTCTCTGCCATTCCTGCCAAAGCCGGTACGCAGACCGTAACCATTACTGCCGACGAAGTTACCGCTACCGTAGAAGTCAAAGTTGCCGAATCTGTGGTTGCCGCTGTGAGCAACTCAGCCGGTATCATAGGAGCCGAAGACAATTCAACGGGTTGGTGGACTGTCTTTTCTGACAATTTCAACGTGCCGATCGGTGAAACTAAGTCCATCAGCTTCACCAATTACACCAGCCTGGCTAATAACTGGAGCAACTTCGCTGTCGTTCTCCGCAAAGCCGATCTTGCCGAATATGCAGTGGTACGCGCCGACAACTATGGATGGGGTGCAGGATACGATGGAAATGCCAGCCTCGTTCACAACGGTACACAAGGCGACTGGGCTACTTGGCTTGCCGATATGAACGGAGCCAAAGTCACCGTCTACGTGACCAATTGCGGCAATGGTACAACCGACATTCAGGCGGTAATGGAAGGCACTTCAGGTACCTCCTATGCCCAATACTATTTAGGGATCAACAAAGTAGATATGAACGACTTGAACTTCGCTTTAACGATTGAAGGCGGCCATCTCGTCTTCTAATCCGAATCAGTAATCACACAAGCCATGCCGTTTTCCTCAGGAAGAAGCGGCATGGTCTTTAAACTATCAACAGATGAAAAAACTATTATCCCTGTGGATGTTCTTACCAATATTCCTTGTTTTAGCCGCTTGTTCTGACAACAGCGAAGATATAGACCGCTATTATGCAACTGTAAGTACTCCGAAAGTAACTACAACCACACCCACCTCGTTGACCGTCACCGCGTCGGTTACGGGTGATCTGAACCAAATAGTCAAGAAAGGCTTCTGTTACAGTACAGCAACTTCCACACCGACTATCAAAGACCATGTTAAGTGCTTGCGCTCCCAAACAATCTCAAGAAACACTTACAAAGTCCGGATTAGCCCCCACTAATTATGAAACAATAGTGGATGGCGTAAAACCTGTTAAACTGTATACGCTAAAAAATGCAGCCGGAATGGAAGTATGCGTAACCAATTTTGGCGGACGTATTGTATCTATCATGGTCCCTGACAAAAACGGAAATCTAAAAGACGTAGTGCTGGGTTTTGACAGCATTGCTGACTACCAAAATATTCCCAGCGACTTCGGTGCTTCTATCGGACGCTATGCCAACCGTATTAATAAAGGAGTCATCGTAATAGATGGAGAAACCATTCAACTGCCCCAAAATAATTTTGGCCACTGCCTGCATGGAGGTCCTAAAGGATGGCAATACCAAGTTTATGAAGCAAACCAATTAAACGACAGTACTATGACACTAACTATGAAGTCACCAGATGGAGATGCCAATTTTCCGGGAAATGTAACCGCTACTGTTACTTATGCACTGACAAGAGACAATGCCATCGACATAAACTACAAAGCGACAACTGACAAAAAGACTGTTATCAATATGACTAACCACTCTTATTTCAACTTGAGTGGAAACCCTGCCAATCCAGCCACCGACCATATTCTTTATGTAAATGCAGACAGCATCACTCCCGTTGACAGCACATTCATGACCACTGGAGAAATGATAGCAGTAACAGAAACTCCATTTGATTTCAATACTCCTAAAACTATTGCCCCCGATGTGACTAATTTTGAAAACGAACAAATAAAATTCGGTAACGGCTTCGACCATAATTGGGTACTTAACACGAAAGGCGATATCAACCAACTGGCTGCCAAACTGACCAGCCCCACTAGTGGTATCACTTTGGAAATATATACTAATGAACCGGGAATACAAGTCTATACAGGCAACTTTTTGGATGGAACTGTAAAAGGGAAAAAGGGAATTACTTATCCGCAACGCGCGTCTGTTTGTCTGGAAACACAGCACTATCCCGACAGCCCCAACAAATCACAATGGCCTTCTGTAATCCTGGAACCGGGACAGACCTATCACAGCCAATGTATCTTTAAATTCGGTGTTGAAAAATAATTGTTAAACTTTAAATATTTAATATCATGAATTGGAATTCACATGAATTCATCTGGCTGGACTGGACAATACTGGCAGTCGGCATTGTAGCTGTGATATGGGCGGTATGGCGCTCTGTACAAAAAGACAAACGCTCGCAACAAGGAGCAAGCAGTGAAGATTATCTATTTGGTAAAGGTGAGCCATGGTACATCATTGGTGCTGCTATCTTTGCAGCCAATATCGGTTCGGAACATCTGGTAGGTTTGGCAGGAACCGGTGCCAAATCCGGAGTAGGTATGGCACACTGGGAAATGCAAGGTTGGATGATTCTTCTTCTAGGATGGCTTTTTGTTCCATTCTACCAACTATTAAACAATAAAATGGGCAAAATCATTACCATGCCCGATTTCCTTAAATACCGTTATACCCCACGTACCGGTTCATGGCTTTCTATCATCACATTGATAGCCTACATTCTTACTAAAGTTAGTGTAACCGCCTATACCGGAGGTATCTTTTTGGAATTTCTTACTTGGACTTCCTTTTTGGTATGGGGCAATCGGACTTATTGTCTTGACCGGCATCTTCACCGTACTGAGTGGAATGAAAGGAGTAATGACCCTCTCAGCTATTCAAACCCCTATTTTAATCATTGGTTCTTTCTTGGTTCTTTTCCTGGGACTGTCAGCCTTGGGAGACGGTAATATTGCTACAGGATGGACAGAAATGATGGATCATGCGCGTAGCGCCATGAATATAGGAGCAGACGGACACGCTTATGGTGCCAACCATATGTTTCACTGGACCGAAGCAGACCCGATGTATCAAGATTATCCTGGATTCTGGGTATTTATCGGAGCTTCCATCATCGGTTTCTGGTATTGGTGTACCGACCAGCATATCGTACAGCGTGTACTTGGACAGCGTAAAGGCGAAGATAATGATGTAGTAATGAAGCGTGCCCGTAGAGGTACTATTGCAGCCGGTTATTTTAAAATCCTGCCTGTCTTCATGTTTCTTATTCCGGGGATGGTAGCTGCCGCCTTGGCTGCAAAAGGTGAATTTGATATGTCAAATACAGATGCGGCTTTTGCTGTAATGGTAAAGGATGTTCTGCCTGCCGGTGTAAAAGGTATTGTAACTATTGGATTCATCTGTGCATTGGTTGCTTCACTGGCTGCTTTCTTTAATTCATGCGCCACACTTTTTACAGAAGACTTTTACAAGCCCATGTTTAAAAACAAAAGTGAAGCTACTTATGTTATGGTAGGACGTATCGCTACCGTAGTTGTAGTTATCCTCGGCATGGCATGGATTCCTGTAATGATGAGTCTCGGCAGCCTTTACGACTATCTGCAAGGTATACAGTCTCTCCTTGCACCTGCAATGGTAGCCGTATTTGCACTTGGTATATTCTCCAAGAAAATCACTCCGAAAGCCGGTGAAACTGCCATGATTGTCGGTTTCCTAATTGGTATGATCCGTTTGCTGACTAATATCCTCACCAACACCGGAAAAGATGTGATGACTGGCTGGTTTTGGGAAAATACAACTTGGTTTTGGCAGACAAACTGGCTTATTTTTGAAATATGGTTACTTGTATTCCTTTTGTTGTTAATGGTTGTTGTATCATGCTTCACTCCGGCTCCAACCGCCAAACAAGTGGAAGCCATCACCTTTACCGGCAGTTACAAGGAACTTATCAGAAAGAGCTGGAACAAATGGGATGTTATAACCTCTTTAGGTGTAGTTCTGCTTTGCGCACTATTCTATGCTTATTTCTGGTAAACCATAAATTAAAGGCTGTATGCTTTGAATTATCTTGAAGAATACAGCCTGTTAATTTTAAACCGACGCTAAACCATGACCACCTATTATAACATAAACCCTAAATTCTATGTATCTGTAGACTGTATCATTTTCGGTTTTGACGAAGGAGAATTAAAACTGCTTCTACTAAAACGAAATTTTGAACCAGCTATGGGAAAATGGTCTTTGATGGGAGGATTCGTACAAGAAGACGAAAGTGTAGACGCTGCCGCCAAACGGGTATTGGCAGAACTGACCGGATTGGAAAATGTATATATGGAACAAGTAGGCACATTTGGCGACTTAGAGCGCGATCCAGGAGAACGAGTTATATCAGTAGCCTATTATGCTTTAGTCAATGTAAATGAATATGACAGGGAACTAGTGCAGCAGCACAATGCCCATTGGACAAAAATAGACGAACTGCCACAGCTCATTTTCGATCATCCGATCATGATTTCCAAAGCACGTGAACTAATGAAGCACAAAGCATCATACAATCCAATTGGTTTTAACCTGCTGCCCGAATTGTTTACCCTGACACAGTTGCAAAATCTATATGAAGCAATCTATGGCGAACCGATGGACAAGCGGAATTTCCGCAAGCGGGTAGCCGAAATGGATTTCATTGAAAAAACAGATTTGATAGACAAATCAGGTTCCCGACGAGGTGCTTATCTTTATAAATTTAATGATAAGGCCTACAGAAAGGATCCGAAATTTAAACTTTAAAATAATGTGCCGATGCAATAATTTGCTAATTGACAAATTAGCATATTGCCACATTACCCAATTATTCATTATGTTAGAAAAATTAAAAGAAAAAGTATTCCGTGCCAATCTGGATTTGGTGAAACACGGACTAGTTATTTTTACATGGGGAAATGTTTCTGCCATTGATCGTGAAACAGGCTTGGTAGTAATCAAACCCAGTGGTGTATCATACGATGATATGAAAGCTGAAGACATGGTTGTAGTAAATCTGGACGGCAACGTGGTAGAAGGTTCTCTTCGTCCGTCTTCAGATACTCCCACCCATGTAGTTCTATATAAAGCATTCCCCGAAATAGGTGGAGTGGTACATACCCACTCCACCTATGCCACCGCCTGGGCACAAGCCGGAATGGATATTCCCAATATCGGAACGACTCATGCCGATTATTTCCATGACGCCATTCCTTGTACCGCAGATATGACAGAAGAGGAAGTAAAAGGTGCCTACGAACAGGAAACAGGCAATGTGATTGTGAAACGTTTCAAGAAACTGAACCCTGTACATACTCCGGGAGTACTAGTAAAAAATCATGGTCCTTTTGCATGGGGAAAAGATGCCAATGATGCTGTGCATAATGCAGTAGTCATGGAACAGGTAGCCAAAATGGCAAGTATCGCTTTTGCCGCCAACCCTCATTTAACGATGAATTCTTTATTAATAGAAAAGCATTTCAGCCGCAAACACGGTCCCAATGCCTATTATGGACAGAAATAAGAAACAAAGAAATTAATAACCCTTTTAAAATATAACATTATGGAAAAAGCATTTGATCAGTATGAAGTATGGTTTGTAACAGGAGCACAGCTTCTGTACGGAGGTGACGCAGTTGTAGCAGTAGACGCTCACTCCAATGAAATGGTAAACGGACTGAACGAATCAGGGAAACTTCCTGTAAAAGTAGTATATAAAGGAACAGCCAACTCTTCTAAAGAAGTGGAAGCAGTGTTCAAAGCAGCCAACAACGATGAAAAATGTATCGGTGTCATCACTTGGATGCACACTTTCTCCCCTGCTAAAATGTGGATTCACGGTCTGCAGCAGTTAAAGAAACCACTGTTACATCTACACACTCAATTCAATAAGGAAATTCCTTGGGATACCATGGATATGGACTTCATGAATCTGAATCAATCCGCCCATGGTGACCGCGAATTCGGACATATCTGTACCCGTATGCGCATCCGCCGCAAAGTAGTGGTAGGTTACTGGAAAGACGAAGACACCCAGCACAAGATTGCCGTTTGGATGCGCGTTTGTGCAGGTTGGGCAGACTCTCAGGATATGCTGATCATCCGTTTCGGCGATCAGATGAATAATGTAGCTGTAACTGACGGTGATAAAGTGGAAGCAGAACAACGTATGGGGTACCACGTAGATTACTGTCCGGCAAGCGAACTGATGGAATACCATAAAAATATCAAGGATACAGATGTAGAAGCACTTGTAGCAACTTACTTTAACGAATACGACCACGATGCTTCATTAGAAGATAAATCAACCGAAGCTTATCAGAAAGTATGGAATGCTGCAAAAGCCGAATTAGCTCTTCGTGCCATCCTCAAAGCCAAAGGCGCTAAAGGATTCACTACTAATTTTGATGATTTGGGCCAAACAGACGGCAGCTACTTCGATCAGATTCCGGGACTGGCTTCCCAGCGTCTGATGGCTGAAGGCTACGGATTCGGTGCGGAAGGTGACTGGAAATCAGCAGCTCTCTACCGCACTGTATGGGTGATGAACCAAGGACTTTCCCAAGGTTGTTCTTTCTTGGAAGATTACACATTGAACTTCGATGGTGCAAACAGTGCTATCCTGCAATCACATATGCTGGAAGTTTGTCCTCTTATCGCCGCTTCCAAACCACGTCTGGAAGTACACTTCCTAGGTATAGGTATTCGCAAGAGCCAGACAGCCCGTCTTGTATTCACTTCAAAAGTAGGTTCAGGTTGTACCGCCACTGTAGTAGACTTGGGTAACCGTTTCCGTCTGATCGTGAACGACGTAGAATGCATCGAACCGAAACCGTTGCCCAAATTACCGGTTGCTTCCGCCCTGTGGATTCCGATGCCTAACTTCGAAGTAGGTGCAGGCGCATGGATCCTGGCAGGTGGAACACATCATTCTTGCTTCTCTTATGATCTGACAGCAGAATATTGGGAAGACTATGCTGAGATTGCAGGTATCGAAATGATCCGTATCGACAAAGATACTACCATCAGCAACTTCAAGAAAGAGCTTCGCATGAACGAAGTCTACTATATGCTGAACAAAGCACTTTGCTAATTCATCCATGAAGAGGGGATGTGTCAAGGCTAATAAGATTCTTGGCACATCCCACCTTATTTTATCATCATTATTGTTGTACCTTAAATTATAGGTTTTAATATGAAATCAGATGCAAAATCAACCATCGAAGCAGGAAAAGCTATTCTAGGCATAGAATTCGGATCAACACGAATCAAAGCTGTTTTGATTGACCAGGAAAACAAGCCCATTGCCCAGGGAAGCCATAGCTGGGAAAACCAATTGGTAGACGGACTGTGGACTTACAGTGTGGAAGCTATCTGGCATGGCCTGCAAGACTGCTATGCAGATCTCCGTTCCAACGTAAAAAAGCTATATGACACAGAAATAGAAACCTTGGCAGCAATCGGTGTCAGTGCCATGATGCATGGTTATATGGCATTCAATAAAGAAGAAGAAATCCTTGTACCTTTCCGTACATGGAGAAACACCAATACCGGTCCGGCAGCAGCCGCTTTATCTGAATTATTCGTATATAATATTCCTCTGAGATGGAGCATTTCTCATTTATACCAAGCTATTTTAGACAATGAAGAGCACGTAAGTGACATTGACTATCTGACCACCCTTGCAGGTTTCATTCATTGGCAAATTACAGGTCAAAAAGTTCTGGGCATAGGTGATGCATCAGGAATGCTTCCCATAGACCCGGCTACCAAGAATTATTCTGCCGGAATGATAGCCAAGTTCGACAAGTTGGTAGCTCCTAAAGGATACCCCTGGGAAACTGACAGATATCCTGCCCAAAGTCTTACCCGCCGGCGAGAATGCAGGGTTCCTTACCCCGGAAGGTGCCAAGAGGCTGGACGTGTCGGGCCACTTGAAAGCAGGTGTACCTGTCTGCCCTCCGGAAGGAGATGCCGGAACCGGCATGGTAGCAACCAACGCTGTCAAGCAACGTACCGGGAATGTATCAGCAGGCACTTCCTCATTTTCCATGATTGTGTTGGAAAAGAGTTGTCAAGCCATACGAAATGATTGACATGGTTACCACTCCCGACGGAAGCCTTGTAGCTATGGTACATTGCAACAACTGCACTTGCTGACGGAAGACCATTGTTTGTACGTTCGGCAAATGACAAGTTCAACCTGGCAAACTTTATGCGTACTCACCTGTATGCTTGCAGGAGTACTCAAGATTGGTAACGATATCCTGTTCAACGAAGAAAAAATCAAAGTGGACAGAATTACTGGTCACGGAGGATTATTCAGAACCGTGATGGATGAAGGTGGTGCCATTGCCCTGTTAGGTTCTTACCTCGTGAACAAGACAATCTCTTGCCGATTTTCTGGATGAAAATCGTGACTGTATTTAGCCGGCTTCAATGCATACATCGAAAATTATAAGGCAGGATTGCCTATCGAAGAGGCAGCAGTCAAATTTAAATAATTGACAGTCGGCAATCCATTGTTGTTCATCAGAGATTGCCGATAAATCGCTGTTTATCAAGAGCCAATTCTAACTAAATATTAACATTAATTATCTCCACCCCTCTCCTCTTTTGGAGAGGGAGATGGGGAAGACTATTATCATGAAAACCACCTCGTTCATACTTGCACTTGTCCTGTCCACCTCACTGGCCAAAGCTCAAAACGCTCCACAGGTGTCTTACTTCCCTTTACAAAATGTGAAACTATTGGATAGTCCGTTTCTGCAAGCTCAACAGACTGATCTACTTACATACTTGCATTAGACCCCGACCGTCTGCTCGCTCCTTTTCTCCGCGAAGCAGGGTTACAGCCTAAAGCCCCCAGCTACACCAATTGGGAAAATACCGGATTGGACGGACATATCGGCGGACATTATTTATCCGCACTTTCCATGATGTATGCCGCCACCGGAGATACCGCAGTCTATAATCGCCTCAACTACATGCTGAATGAGTTGAATCGGGCACAGCAAACTGTCGGCACAGGATTTATCGGAGGAACTCCGGGAAGCCTTCAACTTTGGAAAGATATAAAAGCAGGGAAGATCCGTGCCGGAGGTTTCGACCTCAATGGCAAATGGGTACCCCTATACAATATACATAAGACTTACGCCGGATTGCGGGATGCATATCTCTATGCAGGAAGCGACCTTGCACGCCAAATGCTTATCGCTTTTACAGACTGGATGATTGACATCACTTCCGGCTTGAGTGACGAACAAATGCAGGACATGCTCCGTAGCGAGCACGGCGGATTAAACGAGACTTTCGCTGACGTTGCCGAAATCACAGGTGACAAGAAATACCTGGAACTGGCACGCCGTTTCTCTCACAAACTGATTCTCGACCCGCTTATCAAAGAGGAAGACAAATTGACGGGGATGCACGCCAACACACAGATTCCGAAAGTGATCGGCTACAAGCGAATAGCCGAACTTTCACAAGACGACAAGAATTGGAATCATGCAGCAGAATGGGACCATGCAGCCCGTTTTTTCTGGAATACCGTAGTCAATCACCGTTCCGTGTGTATCGGCGGGAATAGCGTACGCGAACATTTTCATCCATCAGACAACTTCACGTCTATGCTGAATGACGTTCAGGGACCGGAGACTTGCAATACTTACAACATGCTCCGGCTTACCAAAATGCTTTATCAGAATTCACATAATCCGAATCAAACAAACGAACCTGATCCCAACTACGTAAACTATTACGAACGTGCGCTTTACAATCATATCCTAGCGTCACAAGAGCCGGATAAAGGTGGATTTGTCTACTTCACTCCCATGCGTCCCGGACATTATCGCGTGTACTCCCAACCGGAAACATCGATGTGGTGCTGTGTCGGTTCAGGCTTGGAAAATCATACCAAATACGGTGAATTTATTTATGCGCATCAACAAGACACGCTTTACGTCAATCTTTTTATTCCTTCACAACTGACCTGGAAAGAGCAAGGCATTATTTTGACACAGGAAACCCGTTTCCCCGATGACGGCAAGGTTACTTTGCGAATAGATGAAGCGCCTAAGAAAAAACGTACTTTAATGATACGTATTCCGGAATGGGCGAACCACTCCAAAGGATATAGCGTCAGCATCAATGGAAAAAGAAAAATGTTCGTTATGGCAAAAGGTAACCAGTAGCTTCCTCTCTCCCGTAAATGGAAAAAAGGAGATGTCGTTACTTTCCACTTGCCTATGAAAGTCAGTGTGGAACAAATTCCCGACAAGAAAGATTATTATGCTTTCTTATATGGTCCGATCGTTCTTGCAGCTTCCACAGGCACAGAACATCTTGACGGTTTATATGCCGATGACAGCCGTGGCGGACATATCGCTCATGGCAAACAAATTCCTCTGCAAGAAGTTCCGATGCTGATAGGAAATCCAGATTCAATCTGCAAGTCTCTTCAGAAAGAACAGAATAGCCGGATTACTTTCAGCTATAACGGAGAGGTTCATCCTGCACAAGGCAAGGCATTGGAACTCGTTCCGTTCTTCCGCCTGCACAATTCCCGTTATGCCGTTTATTTCCGGCAGGCAAGCGAAGAGCAGTTTAAAGCGATTCAGGAAGAGATGGCAACGGCTGAACGAAAAGCAACGGAGTTGGCTAATCAAACCATTGACCTGATCTTCCCTGGCGAACAGCAACCGGAGTCTGACCATGGCATCCAGTATGAGCAGGCAGAAACAGGGACGAATAAAGACCGGCATTTCCGTCGCGCCAAAGGTTGGTTCGGCTATCAATTGAAGGTAAAAGAAGAAGCAAGCCGCCTCCTGATTACGGTACGGAAAGATGACCGCAATAAAGTGGCTATTCTTCTGAATAACGAAAAGTTGGCTATTCATCCAACTGTCAGTGAAGCGGATAAAGACGGTTTCATAACCCTTTCATACGTTCTGCCTCAAAAACTGAATACGGGTAGTTGTCTGATACGTTTTATCCCTGACGGGACGGAATGGACCTCTGCCGTTTATGAAGTTCGTTTACTAAAATAGAAGTCACCACAGATTACACGGATTAACACAGATTATTTATGGGTTATAACATGATAGCAGTCAGAATAAAATCAATCTGTGATAATCTGCGTAATCTGTGGTAAAAAATAATCATTAAACAAATACCATTTATGAAAGCAAAACTATTAGTCAGCACGGCTTTTCTGGCAGCATCTGTATCTCTTTCTGCACAAAAGAGTGCTACCATAACCGTACATGCCGACCAAGGCAAAGAAATCATACCGAAGGAAATTTACGGCCAGTTTGCCGAACACCTGGGTTCATGTATCTACGGCGGTCTTTGGGTAGGTGAGAACTCCGATATTCCTAATATCAACGGATATCGCACCGACGTATTCAATGCACTGAAAGACTTGTCCGTTCCCGTTCTTCGCTGGCCGGGCGGATGCTTTGCCGATGAATACCACTGGATGGATGGCATTGGTCCGAAAGAGAACCGTCCGAAGATGGTGAACAACAACTGGGGCGGTACCATTGAAGACAACAGTTTCGGAACGCACGAGTTTTTGAATCTTTGCGAAATGCTGGGTTGCGAACCATACGTGAGTGGAAATGTAGGTAGCGGCACAGTGGAAGAGCTTGCCAAATGGGTGGAATATATGACTTCTGACGGAGACTCGATGGCCAACCTTCGCCGTAAGAATGGTCGCGACAAAGCATGGAAATTGAAATATCTCGGCGTAGGAAATGAAAGCTGGGGATGCGGTGGCAGCATGCGTCCGGAATATTACGCAGACTTGTATCGCCGTTATTCTACTTATTGCCGCAATTATGACGGCAACCGTCTGTTCAAGATTGCCAGTGGCGCAAGTGACTATGATTACAAATGGACAGATGTATTGATGAATCGTGTAGGACACCGGATGGACGGTCTTTCTCTGCACTATTATACCGTAACCGGATGGAGTGGCAGCAAAGGATCAGCCACTCAATTCAACAAGGATGATTATTATTGGACTATGGGCAAATGTCTGGAAGTGGAAGATGTACTCAAGAAACATTGTACCAGCATGGACAAATATGACAAGGACAAGAAAATCGCCCTCTTACTGGACGAGTGGGGAACCTGGTGGGATGAAGAGCCGGGAACTGTCCGTGGACATCTGTATCAGCAGAACACGTTGCGCGATGCTTTCGTGGCCTCTTTGACACTGGATGTTTTCCACAAATATACAGACCGCCTGAAGATGGCAAATATCGCACAGATTGTCAAATCTTTGCAGATATTAAATAAAATAGCAAGGATAAACCGACTCACTAATAGCATTCAAATTATAATATTATTTTAATATGAACGAAAAGAAACTTATGAACCGTGCAGCGGACAACATCCGTATTCTGGCTGCTTCGATGGTAGAGAAAGCTAATTCAGGACATCCGGGTGGAGCTATGGGTGGCGCTGATTTTGTGAATGTACTTTTCTCTGAGTTTTTAGTTTACGATCCTGAAAATCCGCGTTGGGAAGGACGTGACCGTTTCTTCCTTGATCCAGGCCACATGTCACCGATGTTATATTCCACTTTGGCACTGACCGGCAAGTTCACCATGGAAGAACTGGCACAGTTCCGTCAATGGGGAAGTCCGACTCCGGGACACCCTGAAGTGGACATCATGCGCGGTATTGAAAATACTTCCGGTCCGTTAGGACAAGGACACACTTTTGCAGTAGGTGCTGCTATCGCTGCCAAATTTCTGAAAGCCCGTCTGGGTCATGTCATGGACCAGACTATCTATGCCTATATATCCGATGGGTGGCATTCAAGAAGAAATTTCTCAGGGTGCAGGACGTTTGGCAGGTCATTTGGGACTGGACAATCTGATCATGTTTTATGATTCAAACGACATCCAGCTGTCTACCGCTACCGATGCTGTTACCAGCGAAGATGTTGCCAAGAAATACGAAGCATGGCACTGGAAAGTAATTACCATCGACGGTAATGATCCCGATGCAATCCGCACAGCTCTGACAGAAGCGAAAGCCGTAACCGGTCAGCCCACATTAATTATCGGTAAGACCATTATGGGTAAAGGTGCACGCAAAGCGGATGATTCCAGTTATGAACGTAACTGTGCCACCCACGGTGCCCCTTTGGGAGGTGATGCTTACATCAATACAATCAAAAACTTAGGTGGCGATCCAACCAATCCTTTCCAAATCTTCCCTGAAGTAAAAGAGTTGTATGCCAAACGTGCAGAGGAACTGAAAAAAATTGTTGCAGAAAAATATGCGGCTAAAGCTGAATGGACTAAAGCTAACCCCGAACTGGCTGCTAAATTGGAACTATGGTTCTCTGGCAAAGCTCCGAAAGTAAATTGGAATGTTATTGAACAAAAAGCCGGAGATGCTACACGCAGCGCTTCTGCCAAAGTTCTCGGTGTACTGGCTACAGAAGTAGAAAACATGATCGTTTCTTCTGCCGACCTGTCAAACTCAGACAAGACCGACGGTTTCTTGAAGAAAACACATGCATTCACTAAAGATGACTTCACCGGTGCATTTCTGCAGGCAGGTGTTTCCGAATTAACCATGGCTTGCTGCTGCCTAGGTATGGCACTTCACGGAGGCGTGATTGCTGCATGTGCTACTTTCTTCGTATTCTCAGACTATATGAAACCCGCCGTACGTATGGCTGCCTTGATGGAACTTCCCGTCAAGTTCATCTGGACACACGACGCATTCCGTGTAGGTGAAGACGGTCCTACTCACGAACCGGTAGAACAAGAAGCACAAATCCGCCTGATGGAAAAACTGAAAAACCACAAAGGGCACAATTCTATGTTGGTACTCCGTCCGGCAGATGCGGAAGAGACCACTGTAACGTGGAAATTGGCCATGGAAAATACCAGCACCCCCACCGCACTAATCTTCTCCCGCCAGAATATCGCGAATCTGCCTGCAGGAAACGACTACTCACAGGCTGCAAAAGGCGCTTATATTGTTGCAGGTTCCGACGAAAATCCGGATGTAATCCTAGTCGCTTCAGGTTCCGAAGTTTCCACTTTGGAAGCAGGTGCAGAACTTCTCCGCAAGGATGGCATAAAAATACGTATCGTATCCGCTCCTTCTGAGGGATTGTTCCGCAGCCAAAGCAAGGAATACCAAAACAGTGTCATTCCCACAGAGGCTAAAGTATTCGGTCTGACTGCCGGTCTTCCTGTAAACCTTGAAGGTTTGGTAGGTGCCAACGGTAAGGTATTCGGTCTGGAATCATTCGGATTCTCCGCTCCTTACAAAGTATTGGATGAAAAGCTGGGCTTTACCGCACAGAACGTGTATAACCAAGTAAAAGAAATGCTGGCATGAAAAAAGTAGGACTGGCATCCGATCATGCAGGATTTGAACTGAAAGAGTTTGTAAAAACATGGTTGACTGAAAAAGGTTATCCATGCAAAGATTTCGGTACATACAGTACAGAAAGCTGTGACTATGCAGATTACGCCCATCCGCTTGCACTGGCTATAGAAGCCGGAGAATGCGGACCTGGAGTAGCTATTTGCGGAAGCGGTGAAGGGATCAGCATGACATTGAACAAACATCAGGGTATCCGTGCGGCACTATGCTGGATTCGCTGGCCGGACGTTTGTATGATATGTCGGAAATCATGATGCTGATTTATATTAATCCCGATGCAGCCAATACGTTGTTAAGAAAATGCAGTGATTTCATCACCCGCTATTGCATGGCATTGAAAGCAACTGGTGTGAACGGTGTAAGTCATGGCTGAACCTGCTGCAGGACTGTTATCCAACGAAGATTGCCTGCAATATTCTTCTTTATTTGTGAAAGAAATAATAGAGAAGGTACAGGATGAGCACTTTGCCGTAGTGCTTCATAATTGCGGAAACACAGGGAATTGCACGCAAGCGATGGTTTATACCGGTGCAGCCGCTTATCACTTCGGGAATAAAATCAAGATGGAGGAAGCGTTGAAAGAGGTTCCGACCGATGCACTGGCAATGGGAAATCTGGACCCGGTGAGCCTTTTCAAGATGGCAGGCCCGGAAACTATGAAGGAAGCGACTTTGCAACTATTGGAGGCTACCCGTGCATATCCGAATTTCGTATTGTCAAGTGGTTGTGATATTCCGCCACATACGTCTTCTGTTAATATAGATGCATTTTATACTGCATTGGAAGAATTCAATAAAACACAAGTTTAATTCTGTGTCCGCAGGATTACAACAACCTATATATTTCAATGCATCCACCAATGGTTGAACAGGAGCTTACTTATCAAGAAACTGCAAATCCCATCATCTGATATTTACGAGGCGATGGGATATAAAGATTCTATGCCGGATGGAATGGTCATAGAAGAAATAAATACGTTACTTGACTGTATCACTCCCCTTCTTCGTCCCCGTTTTTTCTTTTTCCTCACTGACGGACTGCTTGACACTGAAAAAGCAACACTGACTGTAAAAGATACGGTTCTCTCAATCGGTAAAACCATTACCCGCCAATTACGGGGTTCGGAAGCTTTTGCCTTTTTTACCGCAACTGCCGGAGTTGAATTTGAGGATTTCCAACATCTCCTCCAGCAAAAGGATGACATGGTGAAAATATATATAGCAGATTCATTAGGGAGCATCATTGCAGAAAAGGCTGCTGATTGCATGGAAGAGGAGTTGGCTGTATTTATCGAAAAAAGAGGTTGGAAGCACACTAATAGGTATAGCCCCGGTTATTGCGGATGGCACGTATCGGAACAACAAAAACTATTCTCCTTATTTCCGGTCGCTTCGCCTTGTGGTATTCAGTTGACAGATTCCAGCCTGATGATTCCCATCAAATCTGTAAGTGGTATTATTGGAGTGGGTTCTCATGTCCGTAAGCTGGAATATACCTGCGGGCTGTGTACGTACGAGAATTGTTTTCGCAGAAAATAGTTTCACCACAGAGAACGCAGAGGACACAGAGTCTTTTATTATTAGATAATAATCTCTGTGTCCTCTGCGTTCTCTGTGGTGAATAAAAATTAGTGGCCATTGAAGAAGATGTAAAGCCCAATCATGGTCACAATAAGTAATCCCCATAGGATAAGAACAATTCGTGCAGGTTTGTCCTCTATCTTTTCCATATTCAAGATGCCCAATTGCGGAGACTTATCCCACAGGCTGACTACTATCATGCCTATTCCGATGATAACGAATAAGTAGAAGGAAAGCAGCATAAAATGAGGCCATACATCATATTGTTCTGCCGGAAACACCCATAAATACAAGATTCCCACTCCGATGCTGAACACTGTTCCCAATGTCAGAGCCATATTAGCAGCCAGAGTAGTGGTGCGTTTCCAGAACACGCCAAAGAGAAATACAGCTGCCATTGGAGGAGCTATAAATCCCAGTACAGACTGGAAAACATTAAATAGATTCAGTCCCTTGATGCTGTCGATCGCTATGGTTATTATCACAGAGATCAGTGCACCGACTACCGTAACCACTTGTCCCACTCTGATAATCTCTCTCTGCTTGGCCTGCGGTCGGATTTTCTTCACATAGATATCCATCGTGAATACCGTACTTAATGCATTCAAAGCAGAGCCGACAGTACTTACCAATGCTGCCGTCAATACAGCCAATACCAAGCCGACCATTCCTGTCGGGAACAAATGAGTCACCATTGTCATGTAAGCCTCATCGGGATTCTCCAATTGTGGGAATAAAGCGAGGCAGATAATGCCGGGAAGAATGTAAAGAGGTACATCTAATATTTTCAACCATCCGGTAAAGTTGGTTCCCATCTGTCCTTCTTTGAGATTCCTGGCAGCAAGAACCGGTTGCACCATCGACTGATCCGTACACCAAAACCAAACTCCCATAATAGGATAACCCAGGATAATAGGTAGCCAGGGAAAAGCCGGGTCGTCATTCGAACGGAAAAGATTCCAGTAATCCGCCGGAACGACGTCCACCAGTGCGCCTACACCGCCCACTTTATAGATTCCCATGATAGCCAGTGTGGCTGATACTACAATCAACAGTATCATTTGATATACATTCGTGTAGGCCACAGCTTTCAGTCCGCCGAGCATTGTAAAGAAAGCGGAGATGACAAGTAACAGCAATGCCGATTGCCACATAGGAATATCGAAGACCTGACGGATCAGGACTCCACCGGCAAATAAAGTCAATGCAAGCCATGAAATAAGAATGGTAATAATGGTATACCAAGCAAGGATGTTACGGGTAGATTGTCCGAAACGTTTTCCCATAAATTCGGGCAATGTCGTAATGCGACTACCCAAATATCGGGGAGCAAAGACAAAAGCAAGCAGACATATAAAGACAAATGCATACCAGGCATAATTCCCCGAAACAATACCGGTAGTAAATCCGGCACTTGCGGAAGCTATCAACATGGAAGGTCCCACATTCGTCCCCCACATGGAGAAGCCGATATGATACCACTCAACGAATTCTCCGCAAGGAAAAGACTACTCCCCTTTTTTCGTTTTGAACTTGCCCATATACCAATAGCTATCAAAATAAGGAAGTAGGCAATCAGAATACTCCAATCTAATGTCTCTAAGAATTTCACATGCATAATTCAAGTATTAAATAAGTAACGTAAGTTTAAATCTAATTTTCTTTAGGCAAGGATTACATGGATTTCACGGTTTTGATAGGCTATGTAATTAAGAGCCGTGTTGATCCGTGTAATCCGTGCCTTTTTATTCTATTTTTTATTTCCAATCAGTTCTTTGGCAACTGCTACGGCTGTATTCGCATTATCACTATATCCGTCCGCACCGATTTCGTCAGCAAACCCCTGACTGACAGGTGCTCCGCCAATCATCACTTTCACCTGATTACGAATACCGGCCTCTTCTAATGCCTGAATAACCTCTTTCATATACGTCATGGTAGTAGTCAGCAATGCGCTCATGCACAAGATGTCAGCATGGTTTTCCTTCACGGCTTCCACAAACTTGTCACAAGTCACATCAATACCAATATTTATGACTTCAAAGCCGCAACCCTCCAGCATGGAAGCCACCAGGTTTTTACCAATATCATGGAGATCTCCTTTCACTGTACCGATGACAATCTTACCGATTGTAGTGGAAGCACTTCCTGCCAATAAAGGTTTCAGTAGCTCCAAAGCCCCTTTCATGGCACGTCCTGCCATCAACAGTTGAGGAACAAAAGCTGTTCCATCCTGGAAACGTTGTCCCACTTCACCCATTGCTTTAATCATATAATTATTGATAATCATTTGGGGAGCTACTCCTTCCGCAATAGCTTGCCGGGTGATTTCAACCGCAGGTTCCAGTTTCCCGGCAACAATGGCTTCATACAGAGGTTTCAGTTTATCCTCTTCCCGGTGTTGTTCTTCCCGTATACAAATACGTTCCTGTCCAGTAGCTGCCAAGTCGGCATCCTGTTGATGTTTCATTAGTATTTACAGCGGTAGAAGAACCGGTATATTCTTCAACAATCCGCATGGCCTGTTCCACTTCCTTTTCGTTATGAAAATCCATTTCCAAATGTACACCGTCCGCGCCGATATGATCCAATAGAGGTTTTAGTTCGTCTAATGTCACCCAGCAAGCCATCACGCTCTTTCCGCCTGCCAGAATCTTCTTATACAAATCGTACCATTTGGGAGATCCTCCTTGTGGTTCGCCCACTCCGGGGGTCCATTGAATCGCATTCAATTCTTCAATTTCAAGCAAGGCAGGCAGGTGATGCATGGCTCCCACTCCATCCAGATGATAAAGAGTATAATCAATCTTCTGACATTGTTCACGAATAAAAGGTTGCACAAACCGGCGATAATCATCCTGACTAATCATGGTTGAAATATCACTTTGCAGTTTACTCATCTTTCCGGGAGCCCAGGACGAGAAATAACAGAAAGCCATCTCGTCGCCTTCACGGATGATGTCGTATAGTTCATCACATACTTTGAAGTAGATGTCGTTAATTTGCTGCATCTGTTGTTCCAGGATTTCGGGCTGCATCACTGTGTCCAATAATACCCTATCCGTTCCTTTCAGTGCGGCCAGGACATCCAGTCCCTCCATCAGGTCGGGCATACCGACAAAGTAGTGTCCGTTGGCTTTCGCTTTGCAGGCTTTCAGAAGTTCTTTATGAAGAATCCAGTTCGGGTGTTCGGGGTTAAAGACTATTTCATCGGTGAAATCCGGGTTGGGATGAATCCAAATGGTGTCTTCCCCGCCTTCAAACACTCCGCCTAAAATGGCGGCTAGAGAACCGGGACCCAGTTGGGTATTCGCAACCGGAAGAATATCCGCTTTCAGGCTGCTGTGCGCTACGTACCAGTCCAGATATTCAGCTCTCCATTGAGGGTCGAACCACTTTTGCGACAAATCTTTTGCCGGCACGGGAGGTACTATCTCTGCATGTGGTTGCACTCCTTCCTGGAAGTGTTCCCACATATTGAGAATGATTCCTTTATGGTTCCACCAATTTATATAACGTTGTTTTGTTTCTTCTAAATTACTCTTCCATGTTTTCATACTCTGCCATTTTTTATTTATTCTACTCAAGTTTCGGAAGTAATTTATTAGGTTGAAAGCCTCTTGCTATATTTTCTACCACAAGCCTTTCAGGCTATCAAAATAGTTCTATTTAAAATCCTTTATAATCATTATCTATGCGTAAAGCCATACTCTTGCTTAAATCCATTTCATCCGTACAGTCCACGTCTTCCGGATAGATGGGGATCACGGCATTTGCACGCACATATACGGGCATTTCTTCCAATGGAACATATACGTCTTTCAGCCAGCATGCTCCTTCCAGACGTTCTCCCGTAAAAAGTTCACCCATTTTCCTTCGGGAAGATAGATATCCCGACGGTTCTCGCTGTTCATCACCGGAGCTACCAGGAAATCATTGCCGAAATAGTATTCATCATCCACATGCCAACAAAGTTTATCTTCCGGATGATGCAGAATGAGTGCCTGCAAGAGCGGATAGCCGCTTTCTATGGCTAGTTTACTTTGTACTACGATGTATGGAATGAGCGAATAACGCAATTTCCACCACTTTTTCACCAACGGAGCTATGGCGGGATAGTGCCAGGGTTCACGCTTATTGGTTCCGTGATAACGGATATGCGATGTGAATACGCCGAATTGAGTCCAGCGCATGTACACATCATCTGCTACTACCGAGTTCATAAAATTGGGCAATGTATGGAAGCCAGGAACATCATGGCTCCAAAAAGCAAATCCCGACAGGCCGAAATGTAGACCACCTTTCAGAGAACCTGCCATTCCATCCCAAGAACTACAGGAATCGCCTCCCCAATGCAAAGGATAACGCTGGCATCCCGCCCATGCGGAACGTGCCCAGACAATGCCGTCACCTGTCACTTCTTTCGTAATTTCGTAAGCGGCCTTTTGATAAAGCAGGGCATACAGGTTGTTCAACAATTCCGGCTTCATACCTTTATAGAGGGCGTCCATGTGAATGTTTTCACCGAAATCGGTTTTGATACAGGTTACTCCCATATTCAGGAGTTGTTTCAATAGTCCTTTGTACCATTCGGTTGCTTTCGGGTAAGTAAAGTCGATTGTTCCGGCATAATCCAGGGCGGAGAAGTTGGAACCATCGGTGCTTGTTGTTTGGTCAATGGGGCTATATAATCATTGGCTCTGGCTTCGTCAATCTGCTCTGCATTTTCCGCAACGTATGGAAGTTGCCATAAAGAGACACGATAGCCGTTCTTTTTCAACCGCCCGATGATCTTTTCGGATCGGGAAACCGTTCTTCATTGAATTTCCATTCGCAGAGCCAATCGGTACGGAACCAGCCCGTATCCAGATGAATTACATCACAGGGATAGTGTTCAGCACGCATGCGGTCGCATATTTCGTCTACTTCATCGGCACTGAAATAAGTCATACGGCTCATCCAAACGCCAAAACTCCAAAGAGGAGGCATAGACGGATAGCCGGTCAGGTCACGATAACCGCGAAGAATATCTTCCATCGTATCACCGCCTATTACAAATACATCCAACAATGCCTGGTCGCTTAGAAACTGGACGGAACGGGTGGAATGTCCGGCCAGTGAGAGCTTGCTATGGGCACATGTATGGTAGAATGTTCCATACATGCGGCTGGATAGATAGAAGGGGATATTCTTATAAGTACGCCGGTTATTGACTCCTTGCCCGTCCTGGTTTTTCAGGAAGAAAGTCTGTCCGCTTAAGTCCATTTTAAAGAAACGTTCTCCGGTTCCGGCAAAACATTCATCGGGCTTACATTCAAAAGAAAGCGTTGCACGTTCTTTCCGACCGTCGCGTTTGCAAAAGGCAACAGGTAGCGCATCGTAGCGGGGAGGCGAAAAATGGTCGTAGGCTGACAAGCGGATTTCACGTTTTCCGTCAGGGTATAAAGTGATGTCAAGCGTTTCTTGAGGGTCGGGAAGCAATTCGCTCCATCGGTCTAATAGAGGCTCTTCCACGTTGATAATGGCACGCTTCGTTCCGTCTTCCGTCGAAAGAATCCATTTTCCTTTTTGTTCTTTTATAAACAGGGGTACTTTCTGAATCCGGTCACTGAATTGCAGCATTTCCGACTCATCTGTCAGTACATAATCGCCGAAGCCAAGAAACAGGCGGGTGATGCCGATGTTATACTGACGGATGATTAACGTATATTCCTCCTGGGGAACATCGGTATCCGCCATCATATCGTTAGCCAGCTTTTGCTTCTGAAAGGGAACTGTTACGTAAATATCTCCTTCCTTTTCATAAACAGCCGTGGGCTTGTATGCTTTCAAAGCGACTCATTCCTTGATAACTAGGTATCGAAATCAAGGAAATCAAATAAGTGGTAGTTCGTTGGTTTCATCTATTTTATTGATTAAATATCGTTTATTGATTACTATAATTATCATATTAGTTTGAATGGTTACCATACTAGTCTAGTTCTAATGATTATTACACTAGTTTATTGATTGCTATATTAGTACATTGATGACTATGTTAATCCATTGAGTTTCAATCTTGCTTTATTCTTCCGGCTTTGTACTTAATACTATCCGCCACTTGAGGCCCGTTATTCTTCCACACGTTCTTTTTCCCGGGGCGGTTCGAATCAAAACGTTCAGTGGGACACCAGTTGTTTTCCATTGTATATCCGTCCGTAGCTTCATCCAGATAGATATAAAAAGCCCGGTCATTCGTAGCGTAGGGGGCTTCGATTAAATGTTCGATCCGGTTATTTCGCATGACGGAACCCGGCTGGTTGGAAAGAGTATACAGACCGCCTGCATCGTATAGCCGACGGGCAAAGTGATGTACATAGTTTGCTTCTATTCGGTTGTTACACATTCCGCTCTCCAGCGATGTCCATCCCCAGCCTACACAAATCCCTGAATAGTTCAGATGGCAGACTTCATTATGAGAAATATCCATGTTTCTGACATATCCGGCGCCGATACCTACACATCCCCAGTCCTCATTAGTCACATTACTGATGAAATTGTTTCTGATAGTAATATGGGAACATAATTCCCGTACGTCAGCAGGAATAAAAGGAATGTGCGTCTCAAATCCTCCGTCCGGGAATGCACCGACCAGTAAAGCCGTTCCTCCAATATCCGTAAATTGACAATCTTCGACGCTCGATGCAGTAACTGCCCATTCATAATCCAGTCCGGTGGATGATAAATGACGGAACGTGCAATGCTTGAAATCAATATGCTCGGCACCTCTTACACGTATTGCCGTTTCGGGACGGGTGATCCAGGCTTGGTTCTCCAGTTCCGCTTTTTCCGGAAGCCCCGGTTCTTGTAGTTTATAGGCATCCAATAAAGGAAATCCCCCTTGCAAGGTGACGTGCCCCTGAAAAGAAGGACGCATCCAGGAGCTATGCGCAAAAGTAATTCCGTTAAATTGTATATGCTTTACCGGACGAGACAATGTACCGTCTATGGTCACTAAAGTTTCCAAGGTAGGGATAATCACTTCAGCAGTTTCCATATTTTCGCTCGCCTGCGGATAATAGTAAATCGTGCCGGAAGGATATTCCTGGAACCATTCACCGGGTTGGTCCAGCAATTCCAGTGCATTGGTCAGGCAAAAGGAAGAATTTCCTTTCTCTCCTCCGATGACGGGTTGCGGCCAGGGATGCGCAAACTCCAGGTGACTTTCGGGTTCATGGAAGCGAACTACAGCTTGTCCGTCTTTCACGTCTATACTTTTCACGCGCAGAATAGCAATTGCCCAGCGTTGATGGACAATCATTTCCAATTGACCGGCATTTTGTAGTCTTTTCGGATTTACACTTTGAGAAACGGGGATCGTAATTGTCTGCTCTTCCGGATTGAAGTCAATCATTCGTTCCAATCCTCCGTCAGGAAATTGCGCAGCTCTTTGAACTTTATGACCGTTCACCCACATCTGCCGGGTTTCTACTCTTCTATTTCCTATTAGGGGAGCCTCTACCGACCATATCTTCTGCTTTAGCTTTTCAGGAATTGCCGGATGATTATATCCACGCTTCCACCCCGTAACAGCAACTCCACCACTAATCACAGGGTGAGCACCATCTACTGCACAAATCACTGTTGGAGAATCGGGTGTCCCACTATCTTCCGGACGAAGAAATAGAGAACTGCGCTGGGCATAAACACCCTCTTCCAAACGAATATAAATTCCTCCGGCTACTTCCGGCCGATTCAGTCTACGCCATTCACGAGCCTGCTTGATCGCCCGGTTTAATGTATAAAACGGAGCTTCCTTTGTCCCGGGATTCTTATCATTCCCCTGCAAGGATACATAAATTTCTCCCGCAAAAAGCGAGGGAAACCACCCCAAGAAAATGATAAAAGAAAGATAAGTAAAAGTCTTTTTCATGGTACTACCTCAATGTGCTACTTCAATAAAGACGAACACACATCGATTTAGTACTCTATGTAAAGGCAATAGATAGGTTATTCTTACGAATGTTTTACAACATCAAATAGGTTACCGAATAAGACCTATGATAAATTGATAGCAAAAATAACCGCAGACAACAAACTTCAGTAAAGTTCCGAATATAAATCCGAGTAAAGAGCCCACACCTGATTTGAGTGCCTGCGAGAACTCTTTATTTCCTAATAGTTCACCAATCACCGCTCCAAGAAACGGACCAAGAATAATACCCCAAGGCAAGAAAAGAAGACCGACAAGGGTTCCTATGATACATCCCCAATTCCCCCATTTACTACCGCCACTATATTTACTTCCCAGCATCGGAGTGAAATAATCCAGTACCTGCAAAACAGCTACAATCAATAGCCATACAATTAATTGTGTCGTAGAATATTGTACCTTATCCGTGAAGTGCAGAATGACCAACCCCACATAAGCAATAGGCGGACCGGGAAGAAACGGCAGAATACAACCTGCTAACCCGGCTATCATACAAAGGGCACTAATTACGATCAAAATAATGTCCAACATAGTCTGCTTCTTTTTTTAGTTCTGCACAAAAATACAGTATCTTTCAATATATACAAGCTAACCTCGAGAATTATTTCCGCCACTTCACTGCTGTTTCAGAATAGCTTTGTCAGGGCTACAGTTCTTTGTGTGAATGAGTTTTTCCAATACTTTTTTGAGGATGCCTCGTACCCAACAAGAACTTTTACTATCTTTGTGTCGTTTAAAACGCTAGTTGTTTAAGTAAGCAAGTTGATAAAAAAGAAATCAGCAGGAGGACAGAAGATGGATCCAATGGAATATATAGTACCCAACAGAAAGCGTTTACCTTACGGTATGATGAACTTCGCAGTCATCCGCCGCGAAGACTATTATTATGTAGACAAAACCCACTTCATTCCTATGATAGAGCAGGCAGACCGGTTCTTTTTCTTCATCCGTCCCCGCCGCTTCGGCAAAAGCCTCACGCTGAACGTACTGCAACACTACTACGATGTGCGTACCCGCGATAAGTTCAACGACTTATTCGGCGACCTCTACATCGGGAAGCATCCCACAGTAAACCGCAACAGCTATCTGGTGCTTTACCTTAACTTTTCAGGTATCACCGGCGAACTGAACGATTATCGAAAAGGACTGGATGCACATTGCAGCATTCCTTTCATGACTTCTTCTGTGAAGATATATTCCGACCTCCTGCCACAAGGTATCAGGAACGATTGGACGAAAAGTGGACGGGGCTGTCAACCAACTGGACTATTTGGTTTCGAGCCTGCGAACGTGCCGGACAGAAAATGTATCTCTTCATCGACGAATACGACCACTTCACCAACGCCATCCTTTCCGATGCGGAAAGCTTGCACCGTTACACTGACGAAACGCATGGTGAAGGTTATCTACGTGCTTTCTTCAATAAGGTGAAGGCAGGAACTTATTCCAGCATAGAGCGTTGTTTCATCACTGGCGTAAGCCCCGTAACGATGGATGACCTGACGAGTGGCTTCAACATCGGCACGAACTACTCACTTACCCCCCAATTTAACCAAATGATGGGATTCACCGAAGAAGAAGTGCGCGAAATGCTGACTTACTATTCAACCAACAGCCCTTTCCGCCATACTGTTGACGAACTGATGGAAATAATGAAACCGTGGTACGACAATTATTGCTTCGCGCAGGATTGTTACGGTGAAACTACCATGTACAACTCCAACATGGTGCTCTACTTCGTGAAGAATTACATAGATAACGGCAAAGCACCACGAGAAATGATAGAAGATAATATACGTATCGACTATGAAAAGCTGCGTATGCTCATTCGAAAGGATAAGGAGTTTGCACACGATGCTTCCGTCATTCAAACTTTAGTGAGTCAAGGTTATATCACTGGTGAACTGAAGAAAGGTTTCCCTGCCGTCAACATCACCAGTCCGGACAATTTTATAAGCCTGCTCTACTATTTCGGAATGTTGACCATTAGCGGAATGCATGAAGGACAAACCAAGCTGACCATTCCCAACCTGGTGGTTCAGGAGCAACTATACACTTATTTACTTAATACATACAACGACGCAGACTTGAGTTTCAGCAGCTATGAGAAAAGCGAACTTTCAAGCCAGCTCGCCTATGATGGCAATTGGCAAGCCTATTTCGGCTACATTGCCGACTGCCTGAAACGTTATGCATCCCAACGTGACAAGCAAAAGGGCGAATTCTTCGTTCACGGCTTCACCTTGGCCATGACTGCGCAAAACCGCTTCTACCGTCCTATCTCCGAGCAAGATACACAAGCGGGTTACGTCGATATTTTCCTCTGTCCCATGTTGGATATATATTCTGACATGAAGCACAGCTACATCGTTGAGTTGAAATACGCCAAATATCGCGATTCCGAAAACCGTGTGGAGGAATTGCGTCAAGAAGCCATCGCCCAGGCCAACCGCTATGCCGACACGGACACGGTGAAGCAAGCTATTGGCTCCACGCAACTACACAAGATTGTAGTGGTATATAAAGGTATGGAAATGCGGGTATGCGAAGAGTTATAATGAACAATCTCTTCACCCTTCACTTTTCCTTGTATTATCCTATCTATAAGCAGTTTATAGGTGAAGGGTGTTCCTTCACCCATCCGTCGTCCCTTAAAAGTACTCATCTGCGGGATATTGCAAGAAAACAGTGTCCCGCAGATTTTTTTCAACAAGTAGCCAAAAGAACCCTCATGGCTCTTTTGAAGTTGTACGCTGCTGCGGCTAAGAGCAGATTGACAACATCCCCGAACACACCTTTATAAAAGTTGCGTCCTAAACGAAAGTCTGATTTCAAATGCCCGATAGTCGGCTCTATTCCTGCACGCTTGCAGAATAGCTTATGTTTCTTCTTGCGTGTGTAATAACTGTCTTTCCTGTTTGGAACATCGGGTATCAGTATCCCGGTGCCGCCCACCTCTTTCTTTCCTCTGTACCCCCTGTCCCCGGCCAACTTCTGATCTTCTTTCCGGTAATGCGTTCCACCTGCCTGAGGGATTCTTCAATGGTATGCCCGTCATATTCATTCCGGAAAGACTTGGCACCCAGTATGACACCGGTAATTGAGCGGACGATTGAAACCTTGTTGCCGAACTCGTATTTCTTATGTTCTTTCCCCTTGCTGATACACTGCACCTCCGGTTCATGCAGGGAATAGATTTTCCGGGAGAATTGCGCTTCTGTGAAAGCACCCGCTCAAAGAGGTCGAGCAGGGAGTCGTAGCCGTGGTTTTCTTTCAGGTTGCGCCTCAGTTCCCTGACAAGCCTTCCCGCAATGGTGCGCAGCCGCTTGTCCGCTTTCAGGGCCTTGCCACGGTTCTTGGGGTGGTTACGGAAACGCTGGTCACGGTAGATCTTCTTGAGGACAAAGGTATAGCTCTGGCGCAAAGGAAGCCCTAAGGATTTTACGACAGACAACACTTTGCGGACTATCTTTTATGCAACTTCGCATCCGTGGGATAAGTCACGTTCTTTTCCTGTACCGTGGAATCGATGAAGGCCGTGCAGTGATGGTCCGGGCCGTCGTCCTCCTGATTGATGCGGATACTTTCTGACAGAATCAGTTCCATGCCATTTTTCTCCGACACGCTTACGGAAGTGTACCAGTTCGCTTGCATTGCAGGGATAGGAAGGCGTGAATTCCAACATACCGCAAAAGTACTGGTAATAAGCATTCTCGCTCCATTGTTCAACAACCGATTCATCGGACAGGTTACGCACGTGCTTAAGAATCAGAAGTCCGCACATCAGGCGGATGGGTTTGGCCGGACGACCGTTGACGGCACAGTATAGCGGGGAGAAAGCTTCTTCAAAACGGCGCCAGTCTATCTTATTGGCAAGCAGGTATAAAGGGATGCCTGGGATTCAGCTGGTCTGTCAAAGAGCTGAACAAGGAGGGCTGAGGGTGGTCTTGTTTATCATAATAATCTGCAAGTTTTCAACCATAAAGATACAAAACTTGCAGATATATCAAAAGCAATTTATATATTAATATGTTGATTATTAGGCGTAAAAGCACATTCTAAGGGGCGACTATGTAATATACAATATAAAATGAACGACAATAAATTAAAAACAAAACAGTCCCTTTCAACTACGCCCGCTGCTACAACGGCAATGTCGAAAGCTTGTAACTGCCTGCGTCGGGTGGCTGCACTTCTCACTACCGCTGACACGTCCTACATCAGCATCGTAAACCCAATGTGTATTCCGGCCACCGGCATTGACTGTCCCCACTTCCAAAACGCAGAAAAGATACATGTGGCATGAGGTATCAGCCACCTGCTGGACAACGTACCTTATAAGGACGGAACAAATATCAAGCAACAACTGATCGGACATTTCGGAAAAACGCTTTACTATCGCTTTTATCGCGAAGAACGCTTCCTAAGCCCCGCAGATCAAAACTATATCCGCCAACTTTTCACCGGAAGGTATCACCGAAGAACCGGTCTTTGACAGTTACACGGATGAGTATAATTGGTAAAGCCGCGTTCTAACCAGTTTCAGCCTGCTGAAACTTTTTGTTTCAAGCGCTAGAAACTAAAAGTTTCAAAGGGTGAAACGATTCGTTTCACACCGAGAAACAAACTGTTTCACTACGGGAAACCATTCGTTTCAAGGTATGAAACAAAAAATGGAACTAGTTAATGAAAGCAGAAGAAGTATCAGTGAAGGATATATCGTCTAAAAGTTATATGTAATACAAGTGTTATTGGTGAATTTTCAGAATGTATGTGAAAGATCAGAATAAAGAGTTGAAGTGTACAGCGTAAAATTCTCCAATATTGTAATCAAATAGACAAGAACGGGTGAAAAATATTTAGAAAAAATAAATATGGAAGAAGTAATAAAGAAAATATGTAGATGAATGTTGGGGCTTTGTGCAAGAACACAGAGAATATCTTATGTATGTCCCTTCTTATGAAGAACACATAGAGCCTGAAATGCAGGACACATTTGATAATATTATACCACAAGGGAAATCGGTTAAGATATATGTCACTCAACCGGAACATACTAATTATATGGTGGACATTATTACGGAAAAAGACCATGTATGGAAAGCGATAGATAATCAAATTTCAGACGAGGATATTTCCAAATTAGAAAGTAAATTAAATGTTATTCTTCTGCTTTCATATAAGATCTACTTGAAATACAAACACTTTTATGAAATATTTTGGGATTTAGATGTTCGTCTATATCCAAAGCCCATTCATTCATGGAATAAAATCTTAATTGAAAATAATGAGGAACTGCAAGAAGAAATTCTTAACAAAGGGTATTTTGCAATAGGTCGATATTCTGATTATGGCGTGATAGCTCTTAAATTGACAGATGATGAGAATAAAGAAGGTGAAATCCTTCTCTTTGATTACGAAACGCCTGAAACAGAAGTATTAGCACCCAACTTTATAGAATTTCTTAATCAGATATTACAAAATCCTAAACCTGTTCTTCAAGAATTAAAAGGTTGGGAGAAAAAATGTATAAAATGGAATGATGCTACTAACAAGCACCTGTACCACATAAACGGCAGCAAGCCGCAAACCATTACCGATAGTGCAATAATAAAATGAAAAAGAATGATTTTATAAATAATCAACTGCTATCAATGGGCTATTTGCCATTGCCATACAATAAAGACCGCAATAAAGTCTTTTATAAAGAAATGGATAATGGCTTAATAGTCTGTGTAGGTATTGAGTCTTCTTCTTTGTATCAAGACAGAAGAAAAACTGTTTCATTTATACCGCATTGTCATATACATGGGCGATGTATTCACCTATATTATTGCCACAGGATTGTTACTTACGAATAGGTGAAATATTGGGTAAGAATGATTTGTGGTTTCAAACTACCACAAAAGAAGAAAAAAGATTTTATGTGCCAATCGATACAGCAAGCGGCAAGAATCTGCGAAAAGCAAAAGTAAAATCATATTGCACTATATCTTAAAAAGAAAATCAATATGTGGAGTATAAAGAATATATATGCAGATTGAACTGCATAATAGATTTTGTTAAAAAGCAGGGAATCACCAGTAATGCAGATATAAGTATCATTTATGAAGTGGATTAAACCAGTATTAAAAAGAATAGGTGTACCGCTTTCCAAGCATACTACAAAACTATATGCAGTGGATGCCATGATGCAAATTTCCGTCCTCATTTGCCCTGTTTACACAAATAAAAACTATCTTTGCGTTTCAGAATCCCGAAAGACGAAAGAAATGGAGCAAATAGACAACCTAAAAGAGCTTATCAATCAGGGGATGTGGACACAGCGATTAAGCAATTGGACCAGCTTCTCCAGGACAGTTCTGTCGAAAAAGAGAAAGATATTCTTTACTATTTACGGGGAAATGCCTACCGAAAAAAAGGAGATTGGAAGCAGGCGCTGGATAATTACCAGTATGCTATCGACCTCAATCCGGACAGCCCTGCCGTTCAGGCCCGGAAAATGGTGATAGATATTCTCAACTTCTACCACAAGGATATGTTCAATCAATAAAAGATATGTATAATCAATAACCGTACTCAAAGATAACGTAATAAAATAAAGATTATGGCAAAAATCAAAGGAGCAATCGTAGTCGACACAGAGCGTTGCAAAGGATGTAACCTATGCGTAGTGGCGTGTCCGCTTGATGTAATCGCCCTCAACAAAGAGGTAAACATGAAAGGCTATAACTATGCCTGGCAAGTGAAAGAAGATACCTGTAACGGATGCAGCTCGTGCGCAACAGTTTGTCCGGACGGATGTATCTCAGTGTATAAAGTAAAAGTAGAATAAAAGAAAAGAATATGGCAGAAGAAGTTGTATTAATGAAAGGAAACGAAGCCATCGCCCACGCAGCTATCCGTTGCGGTGCGGACGGATACTTCGGATATCCTATTACTCCGCAATCGGAAGTGTTGGAAACTCTTGCCGAACTGAAACCGTGGGAAACAACCGGCATGGTAGTCCTCCAGGCGGAAAGTGAAGTAGCAGCTATCAATATGGTATATGGAGGTGCAGGTAGCGGAAAGAAGGTAATGACCTCCTCTTCAAGTCCGGGTGTGAGCTTGAAACAAGAAGGAATCTCTTATTTGGCCGGTGCCGAACTTCCTTGTCTGATTGTGAACGTAATGCGCGGCGGTCCCGGATTGGGAACTATCCAGCCGAGTCAGGCGGACTACTTCCAGACAGTGAAAGGAGGCGGTCACGGTGACTACAGACTGATTGCCCTCGCTCCGGCATCCGTACAGGAAATGGCGGATTTCGTTGCACTAGGATTCGAACTGGCCTTCAAATACCGTAATCCGGCTATTATCCTTGCCGACGGTGTGATCGGTCAGATGATGGAAAAGGTTGTTCTTCCTGCACAAAAGCCACGCCGCACGGAAGCAGAAGTAATTGAACAATGTCCATGGGCTGCTACCGGAAAAGCAAAAGACCGCAAACCTAATATTATCACTTCCTTGAATTGAAACCGGAAGCAATGGAAATCAACAACCTCCGTTTTCAAGCTAAATATCGTGAAATTGAACAAAACGAAGTACGTTTTGAAGAGATTGACTGCGAAGATGCAGAGTATCTGATCGTAGCTTTCGGTTCCATGGCACGTATCGGTCAGAAAGCAATGGAACTCGCCCGTGAAAAAGGAATTAAAGTAGGTATCCTTCGCCCGATTACATTGTGGCCGTTCCCAACCAAAGCGATTGCTGCATACGCTGATAAAGTAAAAGGTATGCTCGTTACGGAACTAAATGCCGGACAGATGATTGAAGATGTCCGTCTCGCTGTTAACGGTAAAGTAAAGGTAGAACATTTCGGCCGCCTAGGAGGAATTGTTCCCGATCCGGACGAAATAGTAACTGCATTGAAAGAACAATTAATCAAATAACGAAACAATGAATCCCGATAAAATAAGAAACGTACTGAACATCCTATTTATGATATTGGCTGTTGCAGCCATCATCACCTACTTTGTAGTCAAAAGATGATTTCAAAATGTTTATCTACGTATGCGGCGCGGCAATCTTTGTCAAGCTGATGGAGTTTTTTATACGGTTCACCAACAGATAAGGAGATGAAGTTATGACTAAAGAAGAAATAATCAAACCCGAGAATCTGGTTTACAAAAAACCGACTCTGATGAACGATAACGCCATGCACTACTGCCCGGGTTGCAGTCACGGTGTGGTACACAAACTCATTGCCGAAGTCATTGAGGAAATGGGTATGGAAGATAAAACTGTAGGAATCTCTCCGGTGGGATGTGCAGTGTTTGCCTACAACTATCTCGATATTGACTGGCAAGAAGCAGCACACGGACGTGCTCCTGCTGTGGCAACTGCTGTGAAACGCCTGTGGCCGGATCGTCTGGTGTTCACTTATCAGGGAGACGGCGACCTTGCCTGCATCGGTACAGCAGAGACTATCCACGCATTGAATCGTGGTGAAAATATTACGATTATCTTTATCAATAACGCTATCTACGGTATGACCGGTGGACAAATGGCTCCGACGACTCTGGTAGGCATGAAGAGTTCTACTTGTCCTTATGGACGTGATCTGGAACTCCACGGATATCCGTTGAAGATAACTGAGATCGCTGCCCAACTGGAAGGTACAGCTTACGTAACCCGTCAGTCCGTACAATCCGTACCGGCTATCCGGAAAGCTAAAGAAAGCAATCCGTAAAGCTTTTGAGAATTCCATGAACGGTAAAGGCTCCAACCTGGTAGAAATCGTTTCCACCTGTAGTTCCGGCTGGAAGATGACTCCGGAGAAGGCGAACAAATGGATGGAAGAACACATGTTCCCCTTCTATCCGCTGGGTGATTTAAAAGATAAAGAATAACGCTAAAAGTCAACAGAACAATGAAAGAAGAAATAATTATAGCAGGATTCGGTGGACAAGGCGTATTGTCTATGGGAAAGATTCTAGCCTATTCCGGACTGATGGAGGGAAAAGAAGTGACCTGGATGCCGGCATACGGTCCTGAGCAACGTGGAGGAACAGCCAATGTGACAGTCATTGTCAGTGACGACAAGATATCCTCACCGATCTTGAGCAAATACGACGCAGCTATCATACTGAACCAGCCTTCACTGGAAAAGTTCGAAGGCAAATTAAACCCGGAGGTATCCTGATCTACGACGGTTACGGCATTATCAACCCGCCTACCCGCAAGGATATCAAGGTGTACCGCATCGATGCAATGGATGCGGCCAATGAGATGAATAATGCCAAAGCATTCAACATGATCGTACTTGGCGGATTATTGAAGCTTCGCCCCATCGTAACGTTGGAGAATGTTATCAAAGGATTGAAGAAAACCCTGCCGGAACGTCACCATCACTTGATTCCTATGAACGAAGGAAGCTATCAAGAAAGGGATGGAGTTAATCCGTGAGGTTTAATTAACAGATAATGTACAATGGATAATTGAAAATTATTAGCTACGTATAGTACGTATGCAACATAATTTTCAATTATCCATTATCATTAAATCAATTAAAGTAAGTATCTTTGCCTCCAATTATGAGACGAATCTTACTATTATATATAATCTTTTCCGTTATAGGTTTGACAACTGTCCATGCACAGTTCGATAATGGTCGCCAAGAGTGGACGAAACGGATACGACCAATACGGTAACCAGGTGGACCCTGCCATGATTCCGGACAGACTGGATAGTGCAAATGTAGAAGTACAGGGTTAACCTCCGAAATTATATATGTGGCGCATTAATAATCAATTGGGCAACCGGACTATCATCCCGGCGGATACTGCTTATCACCACTTCCAAAATTCAAATCTTACCGAAGGACTTACCGGACATTATAATTATCTGGCCAATATGGGTTCTCCCCGTATGTCACGCATCTTCTTTGAACGTCGTGATCCGGAACCGACTATCTTTATGGAGCCTTTCTCCAGTTTCTTTATTCGTCCTACGGAGTTCAATTTCACCAATAGTAACGTACCTTATACCAATCTGACGTATCATAAAGCCGGTAATAAAATAAACGGAGAAGAACGCTTTAAGTCTTATTTCTCTGTCAATGTAAACAAAAGCTGGCTTTCGGTTTTAACATAGATTACTTGTACGGACGAGGATATTATAATAACCAGAATACGGCTTATTTCAATGCGGCAATTTTCGGTAGTTATATTGGCGACCGCTATCAGATGCAAGCATATATAAGCAACAATTACCTCAAGACAAATGAAAACGGAGGTATTGAGGACGACCGATACATCACTGCTCCTGAAGAGATGGCACAAGGCAAAGGGAATATGAATCAACCAATATCCCGACTGTATTAAGTGCAACGACCAACCGTAATCATGACTTTTATGTATTCCTGACCCAACGTTACAATCTGGGATTCAGCCGCGACATACCGCAGGCCGAAAATGACACTACTCCCGCCAAACAAGAGTTTGTGCCGGTCACTAGTTTTATACATACCATTCAGGTAGAGCGTGCACGTCATAGCTTCAACTCGGATGATGACATGCGTGAAAAAGAACTATTATCAAAACACCTATTTGGAACCGGATAATCCGATTGCCAGAGACAGTACGACCTATATGGGTATCAAGAATACCATAGGTATTGCTCTACTCGAAGGATTCAATAAATATGCCAAAGCGGGTCTCACGGCATTCGCTTCCTATAAAATCAGCAAGTATACTCTTATGAATATGGAGGGGAATCCGTTGCCCGACAAATACAATGAAAATGAAATATTTGTTGGAGGCGAATTATCCAAACGTGAAGGAAATGTACTTCATTACCATGCCATTGGTGAAGTGGGACTCGCCGGAAAAGCAATCGGACAATTCAATGTGAAAGGAGATATCGACCTTAACTTTCCGTTATGGAAAGACACTGTGAGCCTTATAGCCCGTGGTGAAGTCAGCAATAAGCTTGCGCCTTTCTATATGCGTCATTATCATTCCAAACACTTCATGTGGGACAATGATATGGACAAAAGAATTTCGTACCCGTATTGAAGGAGAATTAAGTATTGCACGTTGGAGAACACGTTTGAAGGCGGGAGTTGAAAACATAAAGAACTACACTTATTTCAACCAACAAGCAGTGCCGGAACAGAAAAGCGGAAGTATACAGGTGTTGTCAGCAAGTCTTAATCAGGACTTCAAGCTGGGAATCTTCCATTTGGATAACGAAGTAACTTGGCAAAAGTCCAGCGACCAGACCGTGCTTCCGTTGCCTGATCTATCGTTGTATCACAACTTCTATATGCAGTTCAAGCTGGCAAAGAAAGTACTTAGTGTACAATTGGGTGCCGACGTGCGTTATTTCAGCAAATACAATGCACCCGCTTATATGCCGGCTATCCAAAACTTCTATTTACAACCGGAGAATGACCAGGTAGAGATAGGAGGTTATCCGATCGTGAATGTATACGCAAACTTACATCTAAAGCGTACACGTTTCTATGTAATGATGTATCACGTGAATCAAGGTATGAGCAGCCCGAATTACTTCTTGTCTCCTCACTACCCTATCAACCCGCGTGTACTGAAATTCGGTCTTTCATGGAATTTCTATGATTAACAAAATCTATACGGCTTATGGTAACACGCCCCAAATTGAGACTGTCCCGATATTTAGTGCCCGTAATCATTGTATTGGCAATCATCTTTTCTATCCGCCAATGCGGTAATCAAGAAAAGCCGTCAGGACACCCACGTGATTATGCAGCCATTGCCAAAGAAGGTATATTGCGTGTAGCGACTGAATATAACTCGATCAGTTTCTACGTGGACGGTGATACCGTTTCCGGTTTCCATTACGAGCTGATACAAGCTTTTGCCCATGACAAGGGATTGAAAACCGAAATAACACCCCTGATGAGTTTCGAAGAACGGCTGGAAGGATTAAGCGAGGGACGTTACGACGTAATTGCCTGCGGTATATTAGCTACCAGCGAACTGAAAGACTCTCTGCTCCTCACCTCTCCCATCACGCTCAACAAGCAAGTGCTCGTGCAACGGAAAGAAAACGGAGAAAACGACTCACTCTATATCCGTAGCCAACTGGACTTGGCCGGGCGGACACTTCACGTAGTAAAAGGCTCTCCTTCTATTCTGCGTATTCAGAATCTAGGTAATGAAATCGGCGATACCATTTATATCAAAGAAATAGAGAAATACGGTTCGAACAATTAATCTCAATGGTAGCTCATGGAGATATCGACTATGCCGTTTGTGACGAAAGCATCGCACGCGCGGCCGCCGATTCCATCCCGCAGATAGATATAAATACAGCCATCAGCTTTACACAATTCTACTCATGGGCAGTCAGCAAACAATCACCCGCTTTACTCGATAGTTTGAATGCATGGCTGGATAAATTCAAAAGGAGAAAGAATACCAGAAGATTTATAAAAAGTACTATGATAAAGAATAACCTTATCATTTTACAGTTCAGAAGAAAACAATCAAAAACAGAATGTAAGATAGATATATTCATGTCTATTTCCAGAAATAAACTCCCAAAGACTTGACTTTCGCTTTCGAATGTCGTATCTTTACAGAGTTAATGATAAAGTAGTTTCAATTAAACTACATGCAAAGGAGGAATCGCGATTCTCTCCTTTCTTTTTATCCAGCCGGGAAAAACTCTCCCCCCCCCCGGCTTTTCCTTGCGCTTTGCCCGGTGGTTATGGTTCTTCAGCCGGAGGATCAGCAGTGTTCACCTTGCTTCTTACCGAAATGAAGTATATATCCGCCTCAAACAGACGTTCTGTTTGCCTGAAACAGAGCCTCTGTTCCGATAAAACAGAGCTTCTGTTGAAACAAAACGCAATGTCTGTTTTCCAACTGTCCCTGCTAAGTTAATAATCAATAAAGTTGCTCTTGACAAAAAATAGCTTTATCTTTGGGGTTTGTTAGAACAGACACAATAGGTATATTATATTATGAGTGAAAAGATGATCAAATGGGGCTTCATTGGTTGCGGAGAAGTAACCAAGACGAAAAGCGGTCCCGCTTTCCAGAAAGTAGAACATTCGGAAGTCGTAGCCGTGATGAGTCGTGACGGCGCGAAAGCGAAAGCGTATGCCAAAGAGAGAGGAATCAAGAAATGGTATGACGATGCACAGGAGCTGATAGATGATCCGGAAGTAAACGCTGTCTATATCGCCACTCCTCCTTCTTCACACGCTACGTATGCCATTATGTCCATGAAAGCCGGCAAACCGGCCTATATTGAGAAGCCAATGGCGGTGACGTATGAAGAATGTACCCGAATCAACCGCATATCCAATGAAACGGGGGTTCCCTGTTTCGTAGCATACTACCGACGTTATCTTCCCTATTTCCAGAAAGTAAAGGAATTAGTAGAGAACGGGACGATCGGCAACGTTATCAATATACAAATTCGCTTTGCCCAGCCGCCACGCGATCTGGATTACAATCGTGATAATCTTCCTGGCGTGTGCAGGCTGATATTGCCGGAGGCGGCTACTTCTACGACCTTGCTCCGCATCAGATTGATTTGTTGCAGGATATGTTCGGTTGTATCCTCGAAGCAAGCGGTTACAAGAGTAATCGCGGCGGACTTTATCCTGCCGAAGATACATTAAGCGCCTGTTTCCAATTTGACAACGGACTGGTGGGTAGTGGTTCCTGGTGCTTCGTAGCCCATGAGTCTGCCCGCGAAGACCGCATAGAAATTATCGGTGACAAAGGAATGATTTGCTTCTCCGTCTTCACGTACGAACCTATCGGACTACATACCGAGAAAGGACGGGAAGAAATCTGTATCGGTAACCCGGAACACGTGCAACAGCCTCTTATCCAACCAGTAGTAGACCACTTATTGGGTAAGTCGGTTTGCTCTTGCGACGGCGAAAGTGCAACGTTGACTAACTGGGTAATGGACAAGATCTTAGGTAAGCTATAACCCTAAAAAAAGCAAAAAAAAGTTCCTTCTTTTTTCCGGATTCTGCCGGTATTGTTAAGAAATTAATAGGGACATCCCATTGTATATTGTTAGTTTTTTTCTATCTTTGTAGAAAGAAGCAAAGAAAAATGAAACTAACAAATATTTTTTGTGCCATGACTAAAAAGCTTTAATGAGAAAAGCGATCGAGCTTTCAAAAGAAAATGTTGAAAATGGTGGAGGTCCTTTCGGTGCTGTGATTGCCACGAAAGACGGAGAAATAGTTGCAACAGGAGTTAATCGTGTCACTGCATCTTGTGACCCTACGGCTCACGCCGAGGTAAGCGCCATACGTGCCGCAGCTGCCAAACTCGGAACATTTGATCTTAGCGGATACGAAATTTATACTTCGTGTGAACCGTGTCCCATGTGCCTGGGTGCTATTTACTGGGCACGCCTGGATAAGATGTACTATGGAAACAACAAGACCGATGCCAAGAACATCGGCTTCGACGACTCTTTTATCTATGACGAACTGCAACTGAAGCCTGAAGACAGAAAGCTGCCTTCCGAAATCCTACTACATAATGAAGCCCTTACTGCCTTCAAAGCCTGGGTGGCCAAAGAAGACAGAGTAGAATATTAGAAAACCTCTCACTATTATTAACCTATTAATTACCCTCAAATGAAAAGAAAAAGCCTTTTATTTGTTATGGCATCAGTATGCCTGTTCAGTTGTCAACAGCAAGAAGAACTGCAAGATCCCAGTAAAGGAGTGATCGACTTTTCTACTTCTATTGACCAAAGTATCAACAATGCTCTTACTCGTAACAGCAGTAGTCTGACACTTCCGTTAAAAAGCAATTTCGCTGCCGGAGATGTCATCTCCATGTCCGTTGCCGAGCAAGATTATCATCCGTTTGCCATAGGCATGGATAGCCAGAGCTTGGAACGAAGCAGGCACCGATTCGGAAACGGTTACTTTCTATGCTCATTATCCTGAATTGACCGACGAAGCTGCTACTACCAGATCATTGAGCAGCCGCTATCGTGAAATCAAGGGTGGCTTAGAATATTTGTTCGGTACAGCCCAAGCCAACAAAGGTTCTAAGAGCGTTGCTCTTGCATTTAAGAGAATGACAACGCCCGTCGTTCTGCTTGACGAGAACAACCAGCCGTACGAAGGTAGAGCAATCGTTAAACTGTTCTTGAAGAACAAAGGTGTGCAAGACCTGTTCAGCGGTAAAATCGAAGCTGACCCCAATGCAAAACCGGAATACATTGATATCCGGAAAGTATCTGAAGGTATCTTGACTAACTTGATTCCGCAGATCATCAAAGCCGGCGAGAAAATAGGAACGGTTATTCTGGAGGACGGTAAAGAAGAACCTATCATCGCAGAGGAGGACATTACCATAGAAGCCGGAACTCCTGTTGCGGTAAAATGTACGCAAGACGCGGAATCATTGACGAACGAACTCCACTATTCAGATAAGACTGAAGAATAAAAAGTGATACTAATAAAAA
>VOFH01002018.1_pt1 | contig 42910 bp, 46 predicted proteins | sample 5384091 | NCBI WGS metagenome assembly VOFH01 (sample SAMN12384727, study PRJNA508395) | human gut metagenome | isolation source: healthy gut G | host: Homo sapiens
CAGATGAGATGGGCTTCCTGATCCTGTCCGAAGCATTTGATATGGGAAAATGGCGAAGAACCCTTATGATTATGCCAGATTTTTCCGGGAATGGATGGAGAGGATGTGCATATTTGGATCACAGAGACCACCAATCATCCTCTGTTATCATGGAGTATTGGCAATGAGATCGGGATACCCATGCGGATGCTCATGGTCAGGAGATCACCCGCAGGCTGGTCACGGCGGGTCAGAAAGTGGGACTATCGCAATGTGGCACCGATTACCATTGGCTTCAATTATATGCCCTGGGAAAATGCCCAGAAATGTGCGGATATCGTGAAAGTGGCGGGCTATAACTACGCGGAAAAAATATTATGCGGAACACCATGAAAAGCATCGGACTGGATCATCTACAGGTAATTGAGACTTCCTCTGTGGTACAGAGCCGAGGGGTATCATTTTCCGTTGGAAGGGCGAATCTGATCAAGCAGACTGAACAGTGTTCTGCGTTGGGCAACAGTACTACCCATTTGGCAAGAAAATACAGGAATACTGTATCACTATGGACAGAGATACCCCTTATTCCTGTGGTCAGTTCATCTGGACAGCCATTGACTATATCGGTGAGCCGACCCCTTATCAGACGAAAAGCAATAAACTGGACAGATGGATGCGGCAGGATTTCCCAAAGACTCCTACGTCTTCCGTTCCGGAATGGACGAGATGGGAAAAAAAGATCCCATGATCCATGTATATCCCTACTTTCAAGTTTTTAGTCCAAGGACAGCAGGTGGACGTGCGGATCACCAACAATGCTCCGGAGGTGGGAACTGTTCGTAAACAGGTGTCACAGGGGAAAACAGCAGATCGATCATCAGAAAGGAACGGTATTGCAGCCTTCCTGGAAAGTACCGTATGCGCCCGGCAGTATCTGTGCCGTGGCATACGACAAACAGGTAGGGAGATAGCCAGACAGGAGGAACATTCCTTCGGCAACACAGATCATTATGTATTAAAGCAAATAAATCAGCCTTGCATGCTGACGGCGAGGACATGATCTTTGTGGAATCTCAGCGGAGGACCAGGACGGATATCCTGTGGAAAATGCCTCCGATTATGTGGTGACCGTGGAAGGCGCCGGACGTCTCATAGGCTTGGACAATGGTGACAGTACCGATTACGATGCCTACAAGGAAACTGTCCGTAAGCTGTTCCAGGGGAAACTACTGGCGATGATCGCAGCAAAAAAAACGATTCAGGGGAGATTCGTGTGACCGTGGAGGGACGCATGGACAGCCACGGTGAGCATGACCGATGAAACCGGTGCCGAAAACGGCCACGGCAGTAGTCGAGACTCCGGACAATACGGCAGCTGCCGGGCACCGCACGGCGACAGTGACGTTACAGGCAGTCGAAGCACTGATTCGTCCCGGTGTCTATGCAACAGAAGAAAACAGAGAATATCCGCCCGCCTTTGTGGATCCCAGTTTGTTCCGGTGGGAAACTGGAAATGAGCGCTCCTATATGAGATTGACACCGGAGAAGCCGTATGTATTTACATACCCGTATCTATCCATGGAAGCCACGGACCGTAAGCTTCTCTGGAGCATTACTGACGCTTCGGTATCCCCAGCCCCTGTGGCAAAACTGGAGGAACTGGAAGACGGCGAGAGCATCCGGATCACAGGCGTCAGTGATGGCAGTTTTTCAGGTAAGGTGTATGACCTGTAACGGAACAACCAATATTAAAATGATTTCCCAACTTGACTTTGCAGTGGAGGGCATGGGACAGACGTTCCATTCTCCGTATGAGCCGGTGACGGGTATTTCTTATATCGGAAGTTTTGGCGGAGACGTAAGCCGCGGCGTGGAGAACAGTGCCGGAACGGACAGGCACAGCCTACCGGACTGGTCTATGAAGCGTTAGACTTTGGTGAATTCGGAAGTGACGAGATCACGCTGTCCATTTTTGCCAACGATAATGATCCCGCACCGGATTCAGATATGGAAGGAGAGCCCGAAGAAGAGCGGTTCAGGACACAGGGAACACTGGTGGGTGAAATAACCTATCAGAAGCCGGGCATCTGGGAAGTCTTCCAGCCGGATACCTTCATGTGCCCCGGAGATTAAAGGGTGTAACAAAACTGACAATAGTGTCAGAAGATAAAAATTTTCCTGAAGAGTTCCATTTTCACCAGACAGGAAAAACATGCAAGACTGAGTGCTCTCACGGACGGGTTACCTATGGTGACAGCTTTGTGAGAACCGGGGATGCCGTTGAACAGATCGGCAATAATGTCTCTCTCAATTTACGGATATGAACTTTGGAGAAGAGGGAACCGATAGCATTGTCATCTGCGGAAGAACTCCTTTACAGCAGAATACGATCGACTTAGGTTTTACCGATGGAGCTACACAGGTACTTCCCTTCCCGCACAGCGAGGAATATAGGGAACTGCGTTTCCCTCTGGAAAAGTGACAGGGGAGGCAGAATGTGACCTTCGTTTTCCTGCCGGGATGCAATTTTGATTTCAAATGGTTCGGTTTGAAAAAAGCGGATCTGAGGTGAGTAAGCGATAACTATGAGCAAATGGAACAGAAAAAATATGGGCAGCAATACTGGTGGTGGGAATGACAGCGTCTCTGACTGCCTGTGGAGGCAGCAAAGGAGAAAAACAGCAATGCGTCTGCTGCCAGTACACAGAATGAGACTGCCACCGTACTGGGATGAGGCGCGGACAGTAACACTGACAGCACCGGCAGTACCACGGCACTGGTGCAGGACAACCGGGTACTGCAGATCCCGGACGACAACTACCGTACCTACTATGAGCTTTTCGTATATTCCTTCTATGACAGCGACGGTGATGGCATTGGAGATCTACAGGGCGTACTGGAAAAGCTGGATTACCTGAATGACGGTGATGATACCACAGATATGGATCTGGGAATCAATGGTATCTGGCTCATGCCGGTGATGCCCTCCGTCACCTATCATAAATACGATACCACGGATTATGAGAATATCGATCCGCAGTACGGCACTCTGGAAACGTTTCAGGAGTTGCTGACGGCCTGTCATGACCGTGGGATCCGTGTGATCCTGGATCTGGCAATGAATCATTCTTCCAGCAGCCATCCCTGGTTCCAACAGGCTGTAGAATATCTGAAAAGCCTGCCGGAAGGGGCGGAACCGGATAGTTCAGAATGTCCGTACGTGGATTATTACCATTTTTCCAGAGAATACCAGGGCGGGTATGCACAGCTGAATGGAACGGCCTGGTATTATGAAGCGAGATTCTGGGACGGAATGCCGGATCTGAATCTGGAGAATGAGGCGGTACGCCGGGAATTTGAGCAGATCGCGGATTTCTGGCTGGATATGGGTGTGGATGGCTTCCGACTGGATGCGGTGAAAGAGTATGTTACCGGATCCACAGAGGACAATGTGGAAATTCTAAGCTGGTTCGCGGATTATGTTCATGGCAAAGATCCGGAGAATTATCTGGTGTGTGAATGCTGGACGGATCAGAATACCTATGCCAAATATTATGAGAGCGGCGTGGACAGCATGTTTGATTTTGCTTTTGCCGACAAGTCCGGTATCATTGCCAATGTGATGAACGGTAAGGCATCGGCAACATCTTATGCAAAGAATCTGGAAACAGAGCAGGGCATGTATGCACAGTACAATCCGGATTATATCAATGCTCCCTTCTACACCAATCATGATATGGGACGCAGTGCAGGCTACTATGCCGGGGAGAATAGCGAAGCTCAGACGAAAATGGGCAATGCCCTTAATCTCTTAATGAATGGCAATGTATTCCTCTATTATGGGGAAGAACTGGGCATGAAGGGCTCCGGCAAAGACGAGAACAAACGGGCCCCCATGTACTGGAGCAAGGACGGCAATGCGGAAGGCATGTGTAAGGGCCCGGCAGATATGGATGATTTCCGGATGAAATTTGACAGTTTGGAAGAACAGCAGGAGGATCCCGATTCCATCTATAATTATGTGAAACAGGTGATCCGTGTCCGCAACCAGAACCCAGTGATCGCCAGAGGCACCACCGCTTATCTGGAGCAGTATTCCGGTGAACAGTGTTTTGCCATGACAAGAAGCTATGAAGGCAGTAGCTTATTGATGTTAGGCAATACTTCTGCGGAGCCGCAATAGTAGATCTGAGCGGACTTACGGTAGGAAAGACGGCAGCGGAGGAGCTGGTACTGCTTGGGGAGCTTTATACCGGAGAAGAGACCGCGGAGCGTGCCGGTACTGTAGTTACGCTTCCGGCTTATTCGATCCTGATCCTGGGAGAAGAATAAGACGAGCAAAACAGAATACAGAAATAAAAACAGGTCTGTGGGCGAACCCTACAGACCTGTATGCTTTCTTACAAAATCTTCAAATTCGTTTACCGGTAACGGCTTCGAGAAGTAGTAACCCTGAATATCATCACAGTGAAGATTCTTCAGAAACTCTACCTGATCCGAAGTTTCTACACCCTCTGCGGTAATAGTCATACCGAAGCTCTGCAGCAACTGCGTGATATGCAACAGCAGCTTTTCACCGTTCCGGTCACCAATGTAATCGATCAGACTCTTATCCAGCTTGATCGTATCGAAATGCATGACATTCAGCGAAGACAGAGAAGAATAACCGCTTCCGAAATCATCCAGCAGTAAAGTAAATCCTGCTTCATGGAACTGCTCGATCAGGGAGGAAATATCACTGTTATCAATGGTAGCACTCTCAGTGATCTCTCTAACGGAACATATTTCGGATCGAGCCGGAATGAATTCAAAATCTCCCGGTACTTATCTACCACATTGCTGTAGTATAGGCTGACTCTGGAAATATTTACAGAAATCGGATACAATTTTGCTCCAGCCTGCAGCCATCTCTGCTGTTGTGCGCACACCGTGCGGAACACATATTCGTCCAGTGTTGTGATATTACCGTTTTCTCAAATAATGGAATGAACTTGCCGGGAGAGAGCATGGTGCCGTCGCTTCCAACGGATCAGAGCCTCCGCTCCCAGAATGTTTCCGGTGACGGGGTCTACCTTCGGCTGATACCACAGCTGGAATTCTCCGTTCTTCAGGGCATCTTCGAAGACATCTTCCATCAGACGATCCTCGGAGAGCTGTTTGATATCCAGCTCATCATAAAAAGCATAATGCCTGGTACGTTTTCCTTTTATCGGATACATGGCCTGTACAGCCTTGCCGTAATTCTGTTCGATTTCCTTATGATCGGCGGTCTCATAGATGCCGCACAGTGGGAACAGTTTCGGAATATTAAGCTTTGTGGACAAATTGGAAATATCCTGACACAGGCACTCCAATCTGGGTTCTAAGGTACACCGGTCATTATCCCGCAGGAACAGGATGAACCGGTCTGCATTGATGTGGGCAGAAAATTCACCCAGATGTGTACCGGTTTGCAGGATCTTCCATACTTCCAACAGTGTTTCGTCACCCTTGGCCACACCACAGGTATTATTGATCAGCTTGAAATCCTGAAGATCCAGGGCAACATAGAAGCCACTGTCTCCGCCTCGGTGGGATAATTTCTCCTTGAAGCAGGCAAAATTATCACCATTTGTCAGAGGATCCACATAGGCCAGACGATATAACTGTCTGCGCTGTATCCGGATACTGTGGACAAAAGCAAAAGTACCGCCTCCGGCAATCACAATGATCAGCAGGATCAGCAGCCGCACCTGAAACAATATCGGAGCGGAACGACTGGAAAGTACCTGATCGGGGAACAATAGTCAGGGCGAACCACTGTCTGTCGCTGCGGAGATTGTCCATTGCAGCCGCATAGTAATAATACTTCTGACTGCCTCCATAGAAATAACCACCGTTGGAAGAAGAACTCTGAAGCAGCGTATGCAGATCCTGCAAGGGCTGGTCGTTACAGGCATCCTGAGTCAGATAATCGGACATACGGTCGGCTTCCTGAATTTCTTCAAAATGCTGGTTCCGATAGGTGGCAAATAAAACACCGATAATGGAATCACTCTGATCATATACGGGAATGCTGAATACATTGATGGGCTCCGGAGGACCGAGGCGATCGTGGAGGGTATTGGTAATACCAGGAAGTCCCTGCATACCATCCTTAAAAAAATCTCTGCTGGACAGATCCTGTACATAGCCATCGGTGCTTATCACCTGACCGTCCGGTGAGACGAAACCGATCCGTTTAAACTCATAGGTGGAGACAAAAGATCCCAACTGTGCAGCAATGGATTTTGCATTGACTGCATCCGGGGAAACGCTGATCGCATCGGCAAGGCTGTATAATAAGTTGAAGTTTTCACGGAGCTCCTGTTGTACGATCAGGGCGTTCTGCGTGGCAACATCCCGGAGAGTGGACTGTACTTCTTCCTCTGTATCCTGTGTGATCTGGGCAGAACTCCACATAACTGTGGAAATTACCAGCACCAGAGCAATGCTCAGAATGATCAAGGCCTGTTTTGGTAATTTACTTTTTTTCATTTTATATCCTCTTATGTATGTTATAAAAATTACCTTATATAATATACCATTATACACATTTACGATTGCATGGCAACAAAAACTGCATTGACAGTCCGGATTTCCTGTGCTACTGTAAGAATACGCAAATGCAATGAGGAAGAGAGTATTTATCATAGAAGTTTTACAGAGAACATTCCGTAAGGCTGAGAGGAATGGAACGGACAGATAGAGAAGATGGCTTCTGAGCGGCGCACCGAACGGATACCGGGGAGAATAGGAACGGTGGAAGCAAGGCTGCGACAGGATCCGCCTGTTACAGCGGATAGGGTTACGGACCCGAAGAGGTCTGTGTTGCGAAACGCAGACGAAGAGAAGTGGTAACACGAGACAACGCTCGTCTTCTTGAAGAACATAAGGTTCTTTGAGGAGACTTTTTATTGCAACAAGGTCACAAGTCAAAAATTACGATGTGCTTGCACAAGAGTAATTTATGACTTGATGACCTGCCCCGATATGAGCATAAAAGTGGAGCGTAAGCTTCACGATATGCGAATATTGGGTTGGATTGTGAGAGTGCGGAGCACGGAACGATCCGTTGGAATTAAAATAAATAAGAAAAGGAGAATGTGATTTATGGAAAGCAAAGGAAAATATTATCTTACCACAGCGATTGCCTATACATCTGCGAAGCCCCATATCGGCAACAACTACGAGATCGTACTGGCTGACAGCATCGCGCGTTTCAAGAGAAAGGAGGGCTATGATGTCTTCTTCCAGACCGGTACTGACGAGCATGGACAGAAGATCGAACTGAAGGCTGAGGCAGCCGGCATCACACCCAAGGAACATGTAGATAAGATCGCCGGTGTCATCCGCGGTCTGTGTGATCTGCTGAACATTTCCTATGATAAGTTCATCCGCACCACTGATGAAGATCATGAGAAGCAGGTACAGAAGATCTTCAAGCGTCTCTATGATCAGGGGGACATCTATAAGGGAGCTTACGAGGGAATGTACTGTACTCCCTGTGAGTCCTTCTGGACCGAGTCCCAGCTGGTAGACGGCAAGTGCCCGGACTGCGGCGGTGTCGTAAAGCCTGCAAAGGAAGAGGCTTATTTCTTCCGCATGAGCAAATATGCAGACAAACTGATCAAGCACATTAATGAGCATCCGGAGTTCATCCAGCCCGTGTCCAGAAAGAACGAGATGATGAACAACTTCCTGCTCCCCGGACTGCAGGATTTGTGCGTATCCCGTACCTCCTTTACCTGGGGCATTCCGGTGACCTTCGATCCCAAGCATGTCATCTACGTGTGGCTGGATGCCCTGACCAACTACATCACCGGTATCGGCTACGATGCAGAAGGCAACAGCACCGAGCAGTACAAGAAACTGTGGCCCGCAGACCTGCACCTGATCGGCAAGGATATCATCCGGTTCCATACGATCTACTGGCCTATTTTCCTGATGGCACTGGGTGAGCCGCTGCCGAAGCAGGTATTCGGACATCCCTGGCTTCTTAAGGGCGGAGGCAAGATGAGCAAATCCAAGGGAAATGTGGTCTATGCGGATGATCTGGTAGATTATTTCGGCGTAGATGCAGTACGTTACTATGTACTGCATGAGATGCCTTTTGAAAATGACGGTAATCTGACCTGGGAACTGGTAGCAGAGCGTACCAATTCCGATCTGGCCAACACCCTGGGCAACCTGGTGAACCGTACCATTTCCATGGGCAACAAGTATTTTGGTGGTGTAGTAGAGAATAGGAATGTACAGCTGACCGAGAACGATGCAGCAGTGGATGCCGATCTGAAACAGACTGTGACCGGCACTTATGCAAAAGTAGTAGCCAAAATGGAAGAACTGCGAGTAGCAGATGCCCTGACCGAGATCTTCGGCATCTTCAAACGCTGTAATAAATACATCGATGAGACCGAACCCTGGATACTGGCAAAGGACGAAGCCAAGGCAGATCGTCTGGCTACCGTTCTGTACAATCTGGTGGAAGGTATTATCATTGGTGCATCCCTGTTAGAGCCTTATATGCCCGAAACCGCAGAGAAGATCGCAAAACAGCTGAATACCTCCCTGCGTGACTTCGATCAGTTAGAGCAGTTCGGCCTGTATGAGAGCGGCAACAGGGTGACTGACCAGCCTGAGATCCTCTTCGCCCGTCTGGATATGAAGGATGTAGCAAAAAAAGAGGCAGAGCTGGAAGAAGCCATGATCAAGGCAGCAGCGGAGCATGAAGCGGAAGAGGCAAATGCCGAGGCAGAAAAGGCAGAGCAGGAAGCCATCGATATTGAGCCCAAGACAGAGATCGAATATGACGACTTCGCAAAAAATGCAGTTCCAGGTAGGTGAGATCATTTCCTGTGAGGCAGTGCCCAAGTCCAAGAAGCTGCTGTGCAGCCAGGTGAAGATCGGCAGCCAGGTACGTCAGATCGTCTCTGGCATCAAAGCACATTACAGCCCGGAGGAAATGGTGGGCAAGAAGGTTATGGTACTGGTGAACCTGAAGCCTGCGAAACTGGCAGGAGTAATGTCCGAGGGCATGATCCTGTGCGCAGAAGACGCGGAAGGCAATCTGGCTCTGGTCACCCCGGAGAAGAATATGCCTGCCGGAGCAGAGATCTGTTAAATAGTATATGACAACGCAACTTTACGAATGAGGCGGGATGAACTGTTACTATTTTACAAAAAAAGCAATATAGGGCTTAAAATTTTATAAGAAATGATATATAATGAATAGGACGCCAAAGCAGATGACTGTAAAATTGACATTTGTTTTGTACGTCCTATGATTTTTTCCGTAACCAAGGAGGTCTTATGATTAAGGAAGAATTTTACTTTGATTCCCGGGACGGCGAAAGCCGTATCCATGCAGTGAGATATACTCCCGATGACGGCAATGTAAAAGGCATTGTGCAGGTAGTGCACGGAATGGCAGAGTATGTGGAGCGTTATGAGAACCTGGCTGAATTTCTGACTGCCAGAGGAATCCTTGTTACCGGAGAAGACCATCTCGGACATGGAAAATCTGTGGCGGAAGGCGGCACTTACGGTTACTTCTGCGAACAGGATCCGGCAACGGTAGTGGTAAGGGATGTACATCGGCTGAAGAAGATCACAGAGGAAAGCTATCCGGAGGTGCCCTATGTTATTTTGGGACACAGTATGGGTTCCTTTATTACGAGGAATTATCTGTGTCGTTACGGTAAGGGAGTCGACGGGGCGGTAATTGTCGGAACGGGAATGCAGTCCGGGGATTGATCCTTTGTTCCAAAGCCATGGCAGGCATACAGAAGCTGTTCTGTGGTTCAAAGCATATCAGCCGTTTTATTGACAAGGCTGCTTTCGGCGGCTATAACAAGCGGATCGATGCTCCGAGGACATCCAGTGACTGGCTGAGCCGGAATCCGGAGAATGTAGACCGCTATATAGCGGATGAGCTGTGTGGATTTACCTTCACTGTGAACGGGTTCCAGACGCTGTTTGAACTGATCCGCAGACTGCAGAAGCAGGAGAATCTGGAAAAGGTACCGCAGAACCTGCCGATCCTTATGGTATCCGAAGCCGAGGACCCAGTGGGAGATTACGGTAAGGGTGTCCGGAAGGCATGTGATTCTCTGAAGAAGGCTGGTGTGAAAAATATTACCGTCAAACTGTACGAGAATGACAGACATGAGCTTTTGAATGAGGAAGACGGTGAACAGGCCATGGAGGACATCTATCAATGGATCCGCAGGGAGATTCCGGGACTGGATTAAGACCGGAAAGCTTTCGGATCAGAGAGGCGGTGCATCATGTCGGATACGGCGGCGGGCACTTACGAGATCAGATGGGCGGAAGACAAAGACTGGATTCCTGCCATGCATATGATCTGGAAGACATTTTTAAAATTTGAGGCGGTGGATTATACAGAGGAGGGAATCCGTAACTTTTATGATTTTATTACGGATGAACACCTCTATAAGTCGTTCCACAGGGAAGATATCAGATGATGGTGGCGCTGGACGGTGAGAGAGAGTCATCGGAGCGGCTTCCGTGCGGAATTATAATCATTTATCACTTCTTTTTGTTGATGAGGAGTATCATCATCGGGGAACCGGACGGGATCTGATGAGAAGAATGTGTGAATATCTGAAAAAAAGAGGAAGGGGAACGGTATATGTCGCTGAAAGCAGCTCCGTATGCCGTAGAGTTCTATCGAAAACTGGGGTTTCATGCGGTACATGAAGAGGAGGCATTTTCCGGAATACGTGTGACCCCCATGGAAAAATTTTTTATAAAACAGAAAAGGATAAGATATAAATGAAAATTTTTGATCTGGATAGCCCTTTAATGAATGTACTCAATAAAATGGCAGACCTGATGTGGCTGAACATTCTGACTCTGATCTGCTGCATCCCTGTCATTACCGCTGGAGCTGCGCTGACTTCCATGCATTATGTGGCATTGAAGATCGTGCGTAACGAGGAGAGTTATATTACAAGAAGCTTTTTTAAATCCTTTAAGACCAATTTCCGTCAGGCAACCCTGATCTGGTTGCTGCTTATGCTGGTAGCGGCGATCCTTGGCGGTGCTTACTACATTATTACCAAATCCGGAATGCAGTTCAGCCCGGTGTTGGTGGTACTGATCATGGCAGCAGGAGTGTTGGTGATCTGCACTTCTTTATATGTATTTCCGGTACTTGCCAAATTTGACAATACAATCATGGGAACCATTCGAAATGCATTTATCATGAGTATTTTACAGCTGCCCAAGACAGTTGTAATGTTCGTAATGGCATTTTTCCCGTTGATTATTTATCTGGTATCTTTAAGACTGATACCCATTATTTTCCTGTTTGGTTTTTCACTGCCGGCTTATGCCTCTGCCATGCTGTACAATAAATTCTTCCAGAAGCTGGAAGATCAGTTGTTGTCAGAACAGGAGCCTGCACCGGAAATCTCGCCGGAAGAGGATGAGAGAGTATTCCATGATGAACTGGATGAAAGCCTGAAAACAGACGTGAAGTAACAAAAATGTCCTGCGGGGGCATCAGACGAGAGGTGTTCGGAGTATGCAAAAGAGAAAATTTTGGGAAATTGTTTTCCAGTGGGTCTTTCCCTGCGCATTGCTGGTAGTTGCACTGGTTCCGAGTATTTACGAATTTAATAATAAAATGAATTCAGCCATACGGACGGTGGTGGATGATCAGGCAGAGCAGATCGGCTATTACTATTCCGCGGGAGTAGATGACAAGCTGGGGGCACTGGGAGATATCACGAGTGCCATGGCAAACATTATGGCGAGCCGGCCGGACAGAAGTGATGCTTTTTGTATATGAGAAGCTGGACACCATTGTAAAAAGCCAGCAACGCCTATATGTCTGCTTATTGTGCTGTGAACGGAAACGGAATGCTGAGTGACCGCCGGGAGTTCGATATGTCGGAGTTAAACTATTACGGCAGCATCAGCGGAACCTCCGCCCATTATATTTATGCCGGCACGGATGGGATCAACGGACAGACTGCCTTTATCTATGTGTGTCCGATTGCGATATCCGGAAATGTCACCGGATATCTGCTCAGTTATATGAACCCGGATAACATGAAGGAATTCTTCGACAATTCTGTATATGGTGACAAGGCATTTTTCTCTCTGGTCAACCGGAACGGAACCATTATGGCATGCTACGGTGCCACTGACGGAACGGCTATTTTGCAGAATGATTTCTGGAATTCCCTGAAAGATATTTCGGAAAGCCTGGGAAGCTGGACCTTGTTTGAAAGACAGCAGCAGAAGGGCAACAACGGCATTTTACATGTTAAGGAAGACGGTGTAGGCAAGATCATCTGTCATTTTCCAATCCGCGGTACCGAGTGGAACCTGGTGGTCGGTATTAATGAATCCTATCTGTCTGGAATCCAGCAGTCCTTCCGCGGCCCGATTGTGAATCTGATCGTCAAGATCAGTATTTCCATTGCAGTAGCGCTTATTATTATCACCGCAATCAATATTCTGGTACGCATCAAAGCCTCTGAACACAGTAAGGTGTTGGAGGATAAAGCGGATACCGACCTATTGACGGATCTGAACAATAAGATGGCCACAGAGCGTAAGATCCGGGAATACATGGAAAAGTACCCGGACAAGCAGGGCGTATTGTTCGTACTGGATGTTGATAACTTTAAGAAGATCAATGATACTATGGGACATGCCTTCGGAGATGAAGTGCTCCGCAGCCTGGCAGTACGTCTGCAATCCATGTTCCGGGCTACGGATATCGTGGGTCGTACCGGTGGCGATGAGTTCATGGTGTTTCTGAAGGATATCCGCGAGATCAGTATGATCGAACGGGAAGGCAAGAAGATCGAACAGTTCTTCCATCAGTTTGAAGTGGGAGAATATGTAAAATATTCCGTAACGGCCAGCGTGGGAGCAGCGGTCTTCCCCGGGGACGGCAAGTCTTTCGAGGAACTGTACAAAGCCGCAGATAATGCGCTGTATGTGTCAAAAAAGACATGGCAAAAACCAGCTTAGCTTCTATAAAAAGCCGGAAAATGAGACAAAGTAGGGCAATTCTTGTTGAATATGTCCAAGAAATGCGGGCGGATTTGTTCAATCTGACAAGCATTTCGAAAAAAACAAACTTTATAAGCAATTCTTACAATAGGATTCAAAATCTTTGTGAAATAGTGGTATGGCACATTTTCGTGATTTTCGTTATACTGAATTCAGATTCAAACGAGACATATCGTTTCACAATGAGAGAAAATAACATTGGTAAATATGAAAGGAGTATTTTCAAATGGCAAGTTTATCTTTAAAGAATGTCTGCAAAGTATATCCTAACGGTTTCGAAGCTGTTAAGGATTTCAACCTGGAAATCGCTGATAAGGAATTTATCGTTTTCGTCGGTCCTTCCGGCTGCGGTAAGTCCACCACCCTGCGTATGATCGCAGGTCTGGAAGATATCTCTTCCGGTGAACTGAAGATCGGTGACAGAGTAGTTAACGATGTAGAGCCTAAGGATAGAGATATCGCAATGGTATTCCAGAACTACGCTCTGTATCCTCATATGTCCGTATACGACAACATGGCATTTGGTCTGAAGCTGAGAAAAGTTCCCAAGGATCAGATCGATAAGATGGTTAAGGAAGCAGCTAAGATCCTGGATTTGACTCCGCTGCTTGATCGTAAGCCCAAGGCTCTGTCCGGTGGCCAGAGACAGCGTGTTGCTATGGGACGTGCCATCGTGCGTAACCCCAAAGTGTTCCTGATGGATGAGCCGCTGTCCAACCTGGATGCAAAGCTGCGTGTACAGATGCGTGTTGAGATCTCCAAGCTGCATCAGAGACTGGAAACCACCATCATCTACGTTACCCATGACCAGACCGAGGCTATGACGCTTGGTACCCGCATCGTTGTTATGAAGGACGGAGTTATCCAGCAGGTAGATACTCCTCAGAACCTGTATGAGAAGCCTTGCAACCTGTTCGTAGCAGGATTCATGGGATCTCCGCAGATGAACTTCCTGGATGCTACTGTTAAGGTAGAAGGCGACATCGCTAACCTGGTAATCGCAGGCCACAGCATTCCCCTTCCTCCCGCTAAGTCCAAGAAGCTGATCGATGGCGGTTACGATGGAAAGGTTGTTACCTTCGGTATCCGTCCTGAGGACGTATATGATTCCGAGATGTACATCGAGACCTCTCCTCAGAGCGTATTTACCTCTACCATCAAGGTTTATGAGTTACTTGGTGCAGAAGTATATCTGTACTTCGATCTTGACGAGTTCCCTATGACCGCAAGAGTAGATTCTCGTACCACTGCAAGACCTGGCGATACCGTTAAGTTCGCTCTGGATGTTGAGAAGATCCACGTATTCGACAAAGAGACCGAGCAGGTTATTACCAACTAGTCTTAAGTTTCATAAGAGATTTCAAGGTCCTGTCTGTGAATGCAGACAGGGCTTTTTTTTATGCATTTTGCTTGCACGGGGTGAGTAAATCAGATATACTAAGAATATATAGTTCTGACATAGATGAAAAGCGAGACTGCTTGCAGGTGGAGCTTTTCGCCTATGAACAGAACGAATGGATATGAGCAAGGAGGACGATAGTCCGGAATGCGAAGAGACGTTGCGAAATCGAGAACGCGAAGAGCGAAGAACGGATATAGATTATGATACAGAAAGGCGTGGACAATATGATTACAGGCCAGATTATCCAGACAAGCATTGATGAATTAAAAGCAATCACTAAGGTAGACCTCGGAGTCTATGATCTGAACGGATCCGAAGTGGCATCTACCATGGAAAAGGATGACATAACCACAGATCTGATCACAGGCTTTGCGGCTTCTCCGGCGGATAGCCAGGTGATCGGAGTACATCACCTTCTGAAGATCCGTGACGAAGGGGATCTTTTATATGTACTGGTGGCACGGGGAATGACGGATGACGTATATATGGTGGGTAAGATTGCTGTCAGTCAGATCCAGAATCTTGTCATTGCCTACAAGGAACGGTTTGACCGGAATAATTTCTTTCAGAACCTGTTGTTGGATAATCTGTTGCTGGTAGATATTTACAATCGGGCGAAGAAACTTCATGTGGAAGTCAGCTGTCCCAGAGCCGTATATCTCATTGAGACCAAGGATGAGAAAGATGGCATTGTATCTGAAGTGCTGAAGGGCATGTTTTCCCCGCAGGCGGGAGATTATGTAACAGCGGTGGATGAGTCCAGCCTGATCCTGATCAAATCTGTTGAGAGCACCACCACACCTGAGACACTGAATGAACTGGCCGAGACCATTGTAGCCATGATGAATGCGGAGGCTCTTCTGGATGTGAAGGTGGCATATGGCACCGTGGTACAGGAATTGAAGGACGTATCCAAGTCCTACAAGGAAGCCAAGATGGCACTGGATGTAGGCAAGATCTTCTACGTAGAGAAAAAGGTGATCGCCTACAGCACGTTGGGAATCGGACGTCTGATCTATCAGCTGCCGGTGAATCTGTGCAAGATCTTTATTGAGGAGATCTTCGGTGACAATGTACCCATGGATCTGGATGAAGAGACCCTGAACACCCTGAACAAGTTCTTCGAAAACAATCTGAATGTGTCGGAGACTTCCAGACAGTTGTTCGTGCATCGTAACACTCTGGTGTATCGTATTGAGAAGATTCAGAAGAGTACCGGCCTGGATCTGCGGAGCTTTGATGATGCACTGACTTTCAAGATCGCATTGATGGTCGTTAATTATATGAAATATCTGGATAACCAGGAATATTAAGGACAACCCCCTGCATAAAGTTAGATAGAAACTTTATGCGGGGGATTTTATGTCATATCGGAAACAGATCAGCTATTTGGAATTACAGGAAAACGGGCAACGGATCCGGGGAGCCGGGTATGCAAAGCTGGAAAGCTGGGAAAAGGAAGAGATTCTGATGGTGCAGCTGAGAGGACAGGGGATCGTGTCTGGCAAGGAGATGCTGCTGCTGTATCTGCAGCGGGAAAGCGGAGAAGAACTATTATGTGAAATGACGGCAGAACGGGGGACCATTTCCTGTGAAAAAAGAATTTCCAGAAAAGCGGATTGGGAGCCGACACTGGGGATACGCATTCCCCTGGAACGTAATTTTGAGATCATAGGGCGGTTTGCAGGAGCGGCTGGTGCGAAGAAAGTACCTGCGCCTGTGACTGCGATTGCACCGGTTACGGTGGGGAAATCGAAGGACAGGGGCAAGGTGGAAACCAGCCGGAGCAGGCAAAGCGGCCGATACAGACAGAACAGCAGGAAGCCCAAAATAGGGAGATGCAGCGGGAGCGGGTGCAGGAGCAAGGCAGGCAAGCCCGTGAACAGACCGAAAAAGTGGCAGAAACCGTAGTCGCAAACGAAAAAATGGTCAGTGGATCGGAAGCCCGGAGCTCGAAAAAACTGCCACGGAACACACTCTCCACATGAAAGACACCAAATGGGAGCAATTAAGCAGTATCTACCCCCACGTCCATCCCTTCCGGGATGCCAGAGAATTTCTTTCCGTGGGTCCGGAGGATTTCGTTGTGTTGCGGGAGCGTTGCTATCAGATGACCCACAACAGTTTTTTGTTACATGGCTATTATAATTACAGACATTTATTATTAATGCGTCAGGAAGCCTCTGGGGAAGTGAAATATTACATAGGAGTCCCGGGTAATTTTTATGAAAGAGAAAACAGGTAGCCAGAATGTTTGGCTTTGAAAGTTTTGAAGGAGCCAGAGAACCGGCATGGGAAGGGGATTTCGGATATTATCTGATCGCAGTGGAACTCTGAGAGAATCACAGTCCCCGCTCGTCAAATTCCGGAATAAAGCTTTCACAGGCGGCACTTCCCTCTTGCCGGAAGCCCTGTTCAATGCCGATTCGCTCCGCAAAGCGCAGGACCCGGTCATATTCCTCCGGTGTCACTGTGCGATTGAGTGCTTCAATATCTGCCACCTGCGGAAGAGGTGTATATTGATTCATAATGCTAATATAGATATGATCCCCGTAGGTCTCATGGAGATACCGCAGGATCTTCTTGGAGTCTTTCGCTTGTCCCGGCAGGAGCAGATGGCGTACGATCATCCCCCGCTGCATCAGCCCGGTGTCGGGATCCATGACCGGATCTAAGACCTGCCGGTACATTTCCGCAATGGCAGCGCAGGCAATCTCAAAATAGTCCGGGGCATGCGAATACGCAGCGGAAAGCTCCGGAGAAAAATATTTCAGATCCGGCAGATAGATATCCACCAGACCATCCAGATGGCGTAAAGCCTCCGGAGATTCGTAACTGCCGGTATTGTATACAATGGGGATGGACAGTCCCTGATTTTTGGCCTGCTGTAAGGCAATGACGATCTGGGGAAGAAAATGTGTGGGGGGGTAACAAGATTGATATTGTTAGCTCCCTGTTCCTGTAATTGTAGAAAGATTTTCACCAGATGTTCGGGAGTGATGACTCGTCCGGCTTTCCCCAGAGCGATGTTATGGTTCTGGCAGAAGACACAGCGCAGGTTGCATCCGGAGAAAAAAGACGGTACCGGAACCGGAAGTACCGGAGATACAGGGCTCCTCCCAATAATGCAGAGAGGCTCTGGCAGCCATAATATCTGCCGTCTGGCCACAATATCCCACGCCACCATCCAGGCGATCGGCATGACAGGCCCTGGGACACAGGATGCAGTCGGACATGATTTTCCGGAACCATGCGGCATCTTGGGGAGCCAGATCGCCGGAAACGGATGCTATGCTGTTGGAAACCGAAAAAGGGGATGACATATCGTCTGACACAATCTATAACCTCTTAACTGACTTATCCATGAATTCACAGAACACTTTAAATATCAAAACCGCACATGCCGGACCAGGATAACAGCTCCACCCAGTTTCCTCACGGCACATGGAAGGTTCTACTTAGTGCTGCTTTGTTCCCAACCTGACACGGTTCGTAGATTCCCATTGCGTAAGACCGAGTTTCATCACTATTCCCATGATACCGGACATGTACGGCCTTTTTAGTGTATCCTGTTCCCCGGTTTTTGTCAAGCCTCTTTGCCTTGAAGGAAACAGGGAAGAGTGTTATAATTAAAATAATATGTAATTTTGTCGAAAGATAGTTGCCTACGGAGAAGGATCCATGAGAAACGAGCGAAAAGTATATCCCTGCTGGGATGGGTAATAGGTGCACTTTTACTGATATATCTGGGAGTATTTTGCTACCTGAACCTGTGTAAATATGCACAACATGTGGATTCGGATATTGCCGCAGAGGCTTTGCTGGCCCGGGAGATCTGGGTGGAGAAGGATATTACACCCAACGACTGGATCTCCAGCACGGAGAGACGGATCATTGGAATGCCTACGGTTGCAGCCGTATTTTACGGTATCACCGGCAGCATGCAGACGGCGGCGGGGATTACCTGCGTTCTATTGGGTGCGATTTTGCTGGGGACATTTTATTTTTTTCTGAGAAAATTATCTTTGAGCAGACCGGCATCAATTACGGCATTGCTGGTATTGTGTGCGCTGCCAATCAACGGTTTTCGCAATGAGGGGCAGATGGTTCCTTTTTGTAGCGCTGCTTTTATTCCTATTTGCAGAGTATTATGTGTTTCATGGCATTTTTCTGTTTTTCAATATCCTGTTTTACCTGAAATTAAAAGAAAACCGGCAGATGACCCGGAAGACCTTTCTGGAGTGGCTGGTATTGTTTGTTGCCGCAGTTTTGCTGAACTGTGGAGGACAGAGATGTCTGCAGGTCATCATCCTGCCACTGCTTGTAGTGGAAGTGATCGCTTTATTCATGGAATCCGGACACCTCCGGCAGAAGCTGCCCGGTGGACGTTATCTTGCCACAGCCTATGTGGGAAGTCTTGTACTTGCTTTTCTGGTATCCTGTCTGTACGGCGGCAGAGGAGATTATGCAGTCTATCTGCTGCAGCCGGGAGAGGCAGTAGAGAAACTGCTTCTGGGTTCCGGCAGCCCTGTTGGAGAACTTCGGGCTGGTGGGAAATGCAAAGGTAGGGAGCTTTGCTTCTCTGATGCAGCTTCTTGTCTGGGTGTTCCTGATCCTGTTGGGGTATGGACTCTGGTATGTGTTCCGGAAAATACAGAGAGCACAGACAGACAAAAAGATGCACTGACAATTCTCCTTGCTTCTGCGGGAGTCACAGCATTTATCATCGGGATCACCAGCGCGGAGGCGGCCCATTATTACTTTTTCATGGCATGGTTCGCAGCAGCTGTTCTGGTAGCGGTGATGGTGGATCATATGTCGGAAGGACAGCCGGTGTTCGCTGGTCTGATCTTAACGGCCGTAGCGCTGTTCGCGGTGCTGAATCTGAAATACACCTACTATGAAGCGGCCACCACACAGGATAACCTGAAGGAATATCAGGAAGTGGCGGATTATCTGACAGAAGCGGGAATCGACTACGGATATGCAGAATTCTGGGATGCCGAACGGATCTGTCTGATCACGGACGGCCGGGTGACGATGGGACATTCCTATACCATGGCCAGTCTTTCCGGATACTGGTGGCTCACCAGTACGAAATGGTATCCCCGACGCTGCCCACGGAAATGCGGACCGCTTACGTCGTACGGACAGAAATGCGTGAAGCCTTTGAACAGCAATTTCCGGAAGGGGAAGCACCGATACTGGAATATGAGAATGAAAAGCTGGCAGTATATGTCGGTGACAGAAATTATGTGGAACTATAAGATAAAAATGAGGGAACATTAATGGAAAAAATATACCGTATTCTGTTGGGAATATTTCTTGTCTGTCTGATTCCCATTCTTTTTGGTCCTGAGTTACTGGTCCTGTCGGTATTCTTATTACGGAACGGTGGATTACAGCATCAGAAATCTCCTGATAAAAGACAGTACCTGGAAGCATATTTTCATTTTCCTGTTGGCATCCGTCATCGTCTACGAAGGAGATAAATGGCTGACTGCCCAAAAATCAGATAAATCAGGAAAAAATCTGCATCTATACATTGTTGGCAACCAGTGTTACTGCGTTTCTGCTGGGAAGTAGCTACGTTCTCAACAATCCGTATTATCCGGTAGGAGATCAGATCAGCGCCACGGCATTTGCAGCATATTGCCGGGATGGCAACTTCATTATGTTGTGCTCCGGAGGTTATGTGGGGATGTACCAACAACAAAAAGGACTGGGGATATTATACGAGATGCTGTTTGCCCTGTTTGGAAATTTCAATTATACTCCGGCAAAAATCCTGCATGTAATATGGTGGGTACTGGCGATTCTGGCAGGATACGGTTTCCTGAAACTGAATACAGACAGAGCCATATTTAGAATCGTATATTGTATTATGATGTTGGGCTGTATTCCTTTTTTGCTGTATTTACCGTATATTTACGGGGACGTGCTCAGTATCAGCTTTGGAATGGTAATGTTCTGGGCGGTGTCTGCTTATGAACATTATGAGAAGAAGAGGTATATTGCGTTGGCGGCATGTGTGGCAGGGATTGCTGTGCTTGCCCGGAAAAATACATGGATCATACTCATTGGAGTGGGAATTTATGCAGTTCTGGTCTGCCTGAAGAAAAAGAAGGGACAATATCTGCTGGCAGGGTTTGCAATTCTTCTGACGGCAGCACTGACGGTGAAAGCGGTAGATGTAATGTATGAATACCGTTCCGGATATCCCAGTGACATTGGCATTCCGAGCATTCTCTGGATTGCGATGGGATTACAGGAGACGGATGGCATGGCCGGGGTGTACAATCGCTATCAGCAAACCACGTTTGCAGAACATGATTTTCAACAGGAGCCTGCCGCACAGGAAGGAAAGGAATATATTCGAGAACGATTGCGGGAGTTCCGGGAGAATCCGGCTATGGCCAGAGATTTCTTTAAGAGAAAACTGGAAGATCAATGGATCGAACCGCTGTTTTCCAGCCTCAAGGCAACAGAGTCGTTTGATACGGATGGAGAACCGCTGTCCTCCGGGATTACCAGTCTGTACTATGGGAACATACAGGAAACCGTATGGAAGCTGGCCAATTATTACCAGAGTATCGTATACTTGGCAGGACTTGTACTTGGAATTGCTTTGTGCGGAAGATGGTGGCAAAAAAGAAATTCCGACAGCATTGTGGCTGCCGTTGATTGGCATAGTAGGTGGCTTCCTGTTCAGTATCATCTGGGAAGCGCAGAGCAGATATGTATTTCCGTACTATGTATTTTTGATCCTCTTTGTGCCGATGGGACTTTATGAAACGGGAAGAGCGATTTCCCCGATTACCGAAGCATAGAAGAAAAACAACCGAACAGAACCAGACACAGGAAGAAAGCTTACGAGAGATCGCCTGATGCCTTTCTGGCAGCTTTCTCCTGTTTGTTCCGGATGCGGAGCTCTTCAAAAAAGTCTTCAGCATCTGGCTGCATTCCGTTTCCAGAATGCCCGGGTAACCTTCACCTGATGGTTAAACTGGGGCATTTCCAGCATATTTCAGGATCGAACCTGCACATCCCGCCTTGGGATTCATGCAGCCCATCACTACTTCAGGGATACGGGCCTGCACGATGGCTCCGGCGCACATCTGGCAGGGTTCCAGGGTCACATAGAGCGTGCATTCTTCCAGACGCCAGTCGCCGATCACTTTGCTGGCTTTGTTGATCGCTGTGATCTCTGCGTGCGCCAATGTATTCTTGTCTGTATTTCTCCGGTTGTAACCACGACCGATGATCTTACCTTCATGTACAATGACACAGCCGATGGGGACCTCACCCAGGGCATAGGCTTCTTTTCGCCTGCTTCAGAGCTTCCTTCATATATTTTTCTTCCACACTTTTGATTACTGCCATGGTATCTGTAGCCTTTCTGATGCTTGCGTTGTCCGAGGTATTATGCTTTGGAAAACCTTTTCCAAAAAATCACACTATATTTCGTAAATGCTGTACATTGACGAATTTGTCGTTAAATTATAGTATAGATATATAGGTAAACGTCAAATGAAACAAACCGTAATTGTATGGTAACCGAGAATGACGACCGCAGGGAGCTGCGGACGGAACGGGGGATTTATGGTATCGATCAAAGAAGTTGCAAAACATGCCGGAGTGGCTATTTCCACAGTATCCAAGGTCTTAAATGGCTATCCTAATGTCAGTGAAGAGACGAAGAAAAAAGGTACAGGACGCCATCAAGGAGTTGAATTATATTCCGAATTCCATTGCTGCGGCGCTTTCCTCCAAGCAGTTTGGAAGAATCGCGCTGGTGCTGGATCCCAATAGACAGACCCAGGCCATTGACCAGATCTTCATGCAGTATCTGGTAGGGGCACTGGATAAGGCCAAGGAACTGAACGTGGAAGTTGTGACGATCTTTCCGTCCATGATCGCGGGATGACGGCGGAAGAGATCACAAGATCTTTTCTGTCCCAGAGTATTTCCGGCGTGGTGATCTATGGCATGTCTAAGGAGGACAAGGTGCTGCAGAAGCTGATCCGGGAGAAACAGTTTGCCTGTGTGGTAGTGGATGCGCCGATTGTCAATTCCAGGACTACATCCATCAGCATTGATCAGGAACAGGCCCAGTATGATGTGGCGAAGAAGACCGTGCTGGATGACAACTGTAAACGAGTGCTCTACATTGCGGGCAGAAGAGACGGTTATGTCACGGATCAGAGATTGAAGGGGATGAAGCGTCTGGTGAAGGATCTGGATCTGACCATGATGGTCAGACAGGGAGACTTCAGTGAGCTGACGGCAAGAAACGTGGCATTGAAATATGCGAAGAATAAGGATGTGGTGGTCTGCGCTTCCGATCTGATGGCCATAGGTGCCATGAATGCATTGATCGATATGGATATTTTCCGTCCGGTGTGCGGCTTCGATGGTATCACCCTGATGGGATATGTCGGCAAGCAGATGAATACCATAAGGCAGGACTTCTACAGCATCTCCAGCAGAGCCGTGGAATAGGTACACCAGCTGATGAACGGCGGGGAAGGGCATCAGGTAATCATGCCCCACAGTATCGTGAAAATGTACTCTAAGGACCTTATCTGTTAAGCTATTTTGCACAAAAAATCAGGAAAATTAAAGAAAAGGTTGCGGAAAACGTTTTCCTATGCTATCCTGTGTATTGTAAGAGAACAACATACACAAAATCTCAGTATTGCGAGGGTATGAAAAGTCGGAAAGTGCAGGAAATACCCAAGGCGCAGCCAGGAAATACCGCAGCAGCGGGAAAAGGGTATAGAGGCCGAAAAGTGCAGAAAATACCCGGGCGCATGGAGGCCAAAAGGATAGGAAATACCCAAGGCGCAGCGGGAAAAAGGGTATAGAGGCCAAAAGTGCAGAAAATACCCGGCGCAGCGGCAGGAAGGGTATAGAGGCCAAAAGGATAGAAAATGCCCGGGCACAGCTGAGACAAGGGGATGGGATACCAAAATAAGTATAGTACCCAGACAAAGAAAAAGAATATGAAAAAATGAGTGTGGCACGGTACATTCATTTTGGCAAAAATAAAACTATCGTGCAGAATGGAGTTTGAAATGAATTTAGAGCAGACTTTAAATGAAATCACCGGCAAATTATATGGCAAGAATATCGGTGCCTGCACCGATGCACAGCTGTACACCGGAGTATTGCAGCTGACCAAAGAGAAGATGGCAGAGACTCCCGCCATTACAGGAGACAAGAAGGTATATTATATTTCCATGGAGTTCCTGATCGGTAAGCTGTTATCCAACAATCTGATCAATTTAGGCATCTATGAGGAGCTGAGCGATATCCTGAAGAAAAACGGCAAAACCATCGCAGACATCGAAGAGGCAGAACCCGAACCTTCTCTGGGTAACGGGGGGCTTAGGCAGACTGGCAGCCTGCTTCCTGGATTCCATTGCTACCCTGGGACTTCCCGGGGACGGTATCGGTCTGAATTACCACTTCGGATTGTTCAGCAGGTATTCAAGGATCACCTGCAGAACGCCGAGAAGAATGATTGGATCCAGAAGGATTCCTGGCTGAACAATACCGGCACAAAATTCGAAGTAGCTTTCGGTGACCGTAAGGTGACTTCCGTATTGTATGATATTGACGTGGTAGGCTATGAGAATGGCCTAAACAAGCTGCATTTATTTGATGTAGAGACCGTAGACGAGAGTCTGGTAAAGAAGGGCATCACTTTTGATAAGAAAGCTATTGAGAAGAACCTGACCCTGTTCCTGTATCCCGATGATTCCGATGAGGCAGGTAATCTGCTGCGTATCTATCAGGAATACTTCATGGTATGCAACGGTGCCCAGCTGATCCTGAAGGAAGTAAAGGAAAAGGGTTATGATCTGCATACTCTGCCCGAGCATGTAGCGATCCAGATCAACGATACCCATCCTACCATGGTTATCCCCGAGCTGATCCGCATTCTCACCACTGAGGAAGGTTTCACCATGGATGAAGCCATTGACGTCGTAAGTCGCACCTGCGCGTATACCAACCACACCATCCTGGCAGAAGCTCTGGAAAAGTGGCCTCTGGCTTATATTGAAAAGGTAGTGCCTCAGCTGGTTCCCATCATCAAGGAGCTGAGTGACCGTGTGGCAAAGAAATATAAGGACGAAAAAGTTCAGATCAGCGATAAGGATAAGAGAGTGCACATGGCACACATCGACATCCATTACGGTTACAGCGTCAACGGTGTGGCAGCAATTCATACCGAGATTCTGAAAGAGAGCGAGCTCAATCATTTTTACAAGATTTATCCCGAAAAGTTCAACAACAAGACCAATGGTATCACCTTCCGCAGATGGTTGCTGTCCTGCAACCATGAGCTGGCTGCCTTCCTGACCCAGACCATTGGCGACGGTTACAAGAAGGATGCCGAAGAATTACAGAAGCTGTTAGAGCATAAGGACGATCAGGCGGTACTGGATGCTATCTATGATATCAAGAAGACCAAGAAGACCGAGCTGGTATCCTATATCAAGGAGAAGGAGGGCGTGGAGCTGAATCCCGACTCCATTTTCGATATTCAGATCAAGCGTCTGCATGAGTACAAGCGTCAGCAGATGAATGCACTGTATATCATTCACAAATATCTGGAGATCAAGGGCGGCAGGAAACCTTCTACTCCACTGACCTTTATCTTCGGTGCAAAGGCTGCGCCTGCGTATGTGATTGCTCAGGATATCATCCATCTCCTGCTGGTAATGTCCGACATTATCAATAACGATCCTGAAGTCAGCCCTTACATGAAGCTTGTTATGGTAGAGAACTATAACGTAAGCTATGCCGAGAAGCTGATCCCTGCCTGCGATATTTCCGAGCAGATCTCTCTGGCTTCCAAGGAAGCATCCGGTACCGGCAACATGAAGATGATGTTAAACGGTGCGGTGACACTGGGCACAGCTGACGGCGCGAACGTAGAGATCCACGAGCTGGTAGGCGATGACAATATCTACATCTTCGGTAAGGACAGCGACACTGTGATCAAGCATTACGAGAAGGCAGATTATGTCTCTAAGGACTACTACAAGAAGAGCCCTGTGATCAAAGAGGCTGTAGACTTCATCGTCAGCAAAGAAGTCAAGGTCGGCAAAAAGGAGAACCTGGAGCGTCTGTACAACGAGCTGCTGAACAAAGACTGGTTCATGACCCTGCTTGACTTAGAGGACTACATCAAGGTAAAGGATCAGGCATTTGCTGATTACGAGGATCAGCAGAAGTGGAAGAAGATGATGTTAGTGAACATCGCCAAGGCCGGATTCTTCTCCTCCGACAGAACTATTGCAGAGTACAACAGAGATATCTGGAAGCTGAAATAAATGGAAAGTTACGCGAGCAATGAGCCGCGCATAAGCATAGTGAAGACAGCGATGGGCGCTTGCGCACAATTCGCTGTCTTTATTTTTTATGCCGAGATGCGGCGAACGCCGCGATATGAAATAAGATTGACAGCGTTCTTTGCTGACAATCTTATGAATAGTGTGGCTCATTGCGGATGGTAGTTTCAAATCCACGAACGTCCACAGCAAACGGAACGCCAGCTCAATAACGTCCATCTTGTCAAGCTTCTTCTGACGGGACATGGCCATGTTCCTTGTGGCTACACGGGCCTTATTACGGGCCACAAAATCCTTCAGTTCTTTAATCTCCTGCTGCTGTTTGTTGTACGCAGCCTCAAGCTGAGCCTTCTTCACCTCATACACTTCCTGGAACTGGTCATAATCCCCGACATATCTGTCGAGCTTCTTATTATCCATGTGATAGATGAGATTTACCACGCTGTTCAGAAACGGTATATCGTGCGAAATGAGAATAAACGCATTCTCATAATCCTGCAGATAACGCTTCAGCCACTCGATATGTTCCTCATCCAGATAGTTGGTAGGCTCGTCCAGAAGCAGGATATCCGGCTTCTCCAAGAGGAGCTTTCCCATCAGCACTTTAGTTCTCTGGCCACCGCTTAAATCGGTAACGTCTTTATCAAGCCCCAGGTCTAAAAGTCCAAGAGCCCTTGCAACCTCATCAACCTTTGCATCGATCATATAGAAATCATGCATGGTAAGCATGTCCTGAATCGTGCCGGCTTCATCCATCAGCTTATTCATCTCGTCCTCGTCCACATCGCCAAGACGCTACTGTCCGTAGTTTTGTAAAGAAAGAAAGCAAAAAGGGTGGAAAACAATAAATTTTTGTTGTGAAAAAGAGCACATATGTGCTATGATGTACGCGGTTTTGCGAATGGGGTTCTGAATAGTTACTATTTCCTGATTAAATACAGAAAGAAGGCAGCGTGTGCTTTTACTTCAACAAATGGTGATTTTTTTCCTGATCATGCTGATCGGGTACATCTGCAGAAAGGTCGGAGTATTCGGGGAAAATACCGGCAAGATGATCTCCGGTATCGTCATTAATATTGGCAATCCGGCGCTGATCATTGCCTCCGGCATGAATCCTGAAACATTGGAAAATAAGGCGGCATTGTTGGTTACGCTGGCTGTGGCGCTGATCTTTTTTGCTATCATGTTTGTGATTGCAGAGCTGATTCCGAGACTGCTTCGGGCAGACAGAGAAGATTATGGTTCTTATCAGGTCATGACGATCTTCGCCAATATTGGCTTTATGGGCTATCCTCTGCTGGATGCCATGTACGGCGGTGAAGCAGTGATCCATGCTGCAATTTTTAATCTGCTTTACAGTGTGCTGATCTATACCTATGGCATTAACAGGATGAAGACCTCCGGACAGCGGGAAAAGCTGAACTGGAAGCAGCTGATGAATGTGGGGGTGATCTCCTGCCTCATTGCAGTGACCCTGTATATCAGTAATCTTCCGGTTCCGATGGTCTTCAAAGATACTGCCAGCCGGATCGGAGCTGTCACCGGACCATTAAGTATGCTGGTAATCGGTGATTCGCTGGCACAGATCCGGTTAAAGGATCTGTTTACGGATGTGCGGCTGCTACTCTTTTCTGTTGTGAAGCTGCTGCTTATGCCGGCACTGCTTCTGTGGGGACTGCGTTTTTCATTACAGACCCCATGTTTCTGGGTGTCTGTCTGGTCATGACGGCCACACCTGTCGGCAGCATGACAGTCATGCTGGCGCAGCAATATGACGGTGATTACCGGCTGACCTCTAAGGGCGTGGCGCTGACCACTGTGTTGTCCGTAGCTACAATGCCGTTTCTGTTCTGGCTGTTGAAAATTTAATGAAACTTTTTCTACCGGATTGTCGTCTGATAGAATAGGGATCCCCAAAAAAGGGGATACTGCAACTGAACATGGGAAATATCCCTGCAAAAAGAGGAGAGATTTTATGAAAAGAAATTAGCATGTATGTTACTTATGAGTGCTCTGGCACTTTCTATGACCGCCTGCGGAGGCAAGGATAATAACGGTGCTGCATCAGACAACCAGCAGTCCACCATGGAGAGCACCGCAGCGGGGCGGGACAGGAGACCGGCGAGGCCGGTAGTACAACCGCTGCACAGAATCCGAAGGACGCTGCGAAAGCGTTACAGAGTGCAAAAAAGGCAGTTACGGATGCACTGGGAGACAATTACTGGCCGGATTCCGAGATACCCGGGAAATGCTCAACGAGACCTACGGTGTCAGTGCGGAGCTCTATGATGCCTACCTGGGAGAGGCACCCATGATCAGCGCCAATGTAGATACTTTATTGATTATTCATGCAAAAGATGGTAAGGTAGAAGAGGTAGAAAATGCATTGAACGCCTACCGTGACAGTCTGGTGAATGACACGATGCAGTATCCCATGAATCTGGGCAAGATTCAGGCATCCCGAGTGGAACGGATAGGCGATTATGTATGCTTTGTACAGTTGGGTGCGGACACTTCCTCTGTGGAAGAACAGGGCGATGAGGCCGTGATCACTTACTGTCAGGAGCAGAATGAACTTGCCCTGGAGGCTATCAGACAGACTCTGGAGTAAATGCGGAGTAGAGTGAATGGTATTCAGCAGTGTATTGTTTTTTTTCGGTTTTTGCCGATTTTTATGATCTGCTATTTCCTGGTTCCCCGGAACATGAAGAATCTGGTTCTCTTCCTGGGGAGCCTGGTCTTTTATGCCTGGGGAGAGCCCATCTATATTTTCCTCATGCTTTTTTCTACCATATCCGATTATGTGTGGGGAAGGCTGATCGAAGAATACAGAGGAAGGATCACTCCAGGATCTTTTTGCTATGTTCCATTGGCATCAATCTTTTTATCCTTGGATTTTTTAAATATGCCGATTTCCTGCTACAGACGGTGAATACAGTATTTGGAACATCAATTCCGCTGTTAAAGCTTCCGCTGCCCATCGGAATTTCCTTTTACACCTTCCAGACCATGTCTTATGTGATCGATGTGTACCGGGGGCGATACAAAATCGCAGCGTAATATTCTGCCGTTCGGTGTCTACGTGACCATGTTCCCACAGCTGATCGCCGGGCCTATCTTAAAGTATCATCAGGTGGAGCGGTATCTGCAGGACAGGCGGACTGATCTGGATGCCATCAGCTACGGGGCGAAGCGTTTTGTGACGGGACTGGCGCAAAAAGGTACTGCTGGCCAATAACCTGGGATTTTGTGGAAACAGGTAACGGAGCTGGGAACTGAGCAGATGAGTGTTCTCATGGCATGGCTGGGAATCGCAGCGTTTGCACTCCAGATTTACTTTGATTTTTCGGGTTATTCCGACATGGCTATCGGATTGGGGGCAGTCTTGGGCTTCCATTTTCCGGAGAACTTCAATTATCCATACATTGCTGCTTCGGTAAAAGATTTCTGGCACAGATGGCATATTTCTCTGAGTACCTGGTTCAAGGAGTATGTGTATATTCCGCTGGGCGGCAATCGCAAGGGGCTGCCGAGACAGCTGTTTAATATTCTGGTGGTATGGATGCTGACCGGTATCTGGCACGGTGCAGGATGGAATTTCCTGTTCTGGGGGCTGTGGTTTGCATTTTTCCTGATCCTGGAGAAATTATTCTTAGGAGATATTCTGGAAAGTGTGCCCAAGGTGTTCGGCAGGATCTATACGTTGGCGGTAGTACTGATCAGCTGGGTGTTTTTGCACTGGAAAGTCCCGGAGAGATCCTGGCTTATCTCCAGGCTATGTTCGGAATGAACGGAATAGGGCCCGTGAATTCGCTGGCAATGTTTTTGTGCAATGAGTATCTGGTGCTTCTGGTGATCGCATTGGTGGCATGTCTTCCGCTAGGCAGCAGACTGGTGCATGCTTTGAAAAGCAGTAAGACAGGCCCCGCCATGGCACTGTACCGGTTGGGAGAAAAGGTGATTCCGGCAGTACTGCTGCTTCTGTCGGTGGCGTATATTGTGGATGCGTCGTATAATCCCTTTTTGTATTTTCGATTCTGACCGGGAAGGAGGAACCGCATATGGATGATAAAAGAAATTCGCTGTTGACCATCGGACTGGTCTGTGCGGTACTTCTGGTTCTGGGAGTGGCAGATCTGTGGAACAGTGACAGAGTATATTCGGAAGCGGAGAACCGGGTGCTGGCATCCAGCCCCGTATTTTCCTGGGAGAGCCTTTTCACGGGAGAATACGGGGATGCGTATGAGAAATACATGTCCGACCAGTTCGTAGGACGGGACAAATGGGTAGGACTTAAGACCCGGGCAGATATCCGTTTCCGGAAAAAAGAGATCAATGGGGTCTATCTGGGAGCGGATCATTATCTGATCGGAGTGAACGATCCCGGGGAATACACGGAACAGATGGAGAACTCCCGTGTGGCATCGTTGACAAAACTGGTGAACCACTGGGATGCCAAGGTGATGCTGGTACCGACGGCGGACAACATTCTCACGGATAAGCTGCCGGCATTTGCACCTTATTATGACGAAGAGCGGCTGCTTACGAAGGTAAGGAATTCTATTGGAGAAGAGCATTATATAGATGTGTATCACGCTTTGCAGGAGCATGCACAGGAGCCCATCTACTATCGCACGGATCATCATTGGACCAGTCTGGGGGCATATTACGGTTTTCTGGCCTGGGCGGACAGTGTGGGACGTTTCCCCTACCCGTATGACGTAAACGGCATGAAGACGGTGTCGGAGAATTTTCAGGGAACCCTGCAGTCCCGTATCAATGTGGACTGGACGAAGGATAGCATACAGTATTTCCCGGAGACGGAGAAAAAAGCAGTATCGGTGACGTATGATTTTGCGGACACGGCTGATTCTCTGTATGCACCGGATTATCTGGATACCAAGAACCAGTATGGGTTTTTCCTGGATGACAATCATGCATTTATTGAGATTCATACGGGATACAATCCCGGTAAGACGCTGTTTGTCATCAAGGATTCTTATGCCAACAGCCTGATTCCGTTGCTCACGGCCCATTATGAGAATATCTACGTGGTGGATCTGCGGTATTTTAACGGGAAACTGTTCCAACTGATGGAGCAGTATGAACCGGAACAGGGAATGGATGTGCTGGTGTTGTATGATTGTATTCATTTTTTAGAGGATTTTAAGTATTATTAAGGAGGCTTATTATGGCTTATTTGGGCATTCCCCAGAATACCATTGCGGTACTGCAGAAGTACCATTTCAATTTTCAAAAAAAATTCGGACAGAACTTTCTTATAGACACGACGGTTCTGGACCGGATTATTTCTTCAGCGGAGATCACGAAGGAGGACTGCGTGCTGGAGATCGGGCCGGGGATCGGTACCATGACCCAGTATCTTGCGGAGCGCGCGGGCAGCGTGGTGGCCGTGGAGATCGACAAGGCACTGATCCCTATTCTGGAAGAGACATTACAGGATTATGATAACGTCACGGTCATCAATGACGATATCCTGAAAGTGGACATTAACCGGCTGGTGGAAGAGAAAACGGAGGACACCCCATCAAGGTGGTGGCAAACCTGCCCTATTACATAACGACACCGATCATCATGGGCTTATTCGAGAGCCGTGTGCCGCTGAAGAGCATCACTATCATGGTGCAGAAGGAAGTGGCGGACCGTATGCAGGTAGGCCCCGGCACGAAGGATTATGGTGCTCTTTCCCTGGCGGTGCAGTATTATGCAAAGCCGGAGATTGTTGCGAACGTTCCGCCGAACTGCTTTATCCCGCGACCCAATGTGGGCAGCGCGGTCATCCGCCTGACCCGCTACGAAGAACCGCCGGTACAGGTGAAGGATGAGAAGAAGATGTTCGCCCTGATCCGGGCTTCCTTCAACCAGCGCCGTAAGACCCTGGTGAACGGTCTGGGAAATGCGGGCCTCCCAGGCATCACCAAAGGAATCCGCGGCAGCAGCCCTGACACAGATGGGCCTGTCCCCTACCGTAAGAGGTGAGGCACTGACACTGGAGCAGTTTGCACGACTGAGTGATCTGTTGTAGAGCGACTTATCATGAAGCAGACAAGGAGTATACGTTCAGACAGCTGCAGATTCATAGGTCACTCCGTCTCCGACCGATAATAATTCCGGTATTTTAACGGTGTCATATTCCGGTATTTTTTAAACACACGTTCAAAATAAGTAATATTTTCATAGCCCAACTGTTCCGCAATGGAAGTGATGCTGTCATCTGTTTCCAGAAGGAGCCGGTGGGCTTTTTTTGATGCGGTTGACATTCAGGTAATCGTTGATGGTGAAACTGGTGACTTCTTTGAAAATACGGCTCAGGTAAAATTTGTTGATATAGAACCGCCCAGCGAGATCCTCCAGAGAGATCCGCTCAGTACAATGTTCTACAATATAGTGCGCCACTTCATCGACCTTTTGATACTTCGGGTTCGAATGTCTGGCCGGGGATGAGACAACGGGACCCTCGGGCTGCAAGCGCAGCACGGCAATGAAAAATTCTGCCAGCTTCGTCATGGCGGCCAGAAGATAGCCGGGCTTTTTGTGGATCAGCTCAGAGGCAATGTCCTGCAACAGAGACTGGATATAGGGGCGCATTTCTTCTGGCAGTGTCAGAATACTGCCCTGCTCCGTGAAAAAAACTCTGTAGCTGCAATCCTCCGAAAGATGACAGAAAGGAAGAAAAAGGGTTCTTCCATGATTCCTAAAACGATCCGGTCGTGATGTGGTCCGGCGGAAGCCATACCGGTGCGGTGGATCTGCTCCTTGTCAATGAAGACCAGCGTTCCCGGGGTGACCAGATAGGTCTGCTGGTTGATAAAATAATACCGTTCCCCTCTAAAAGATAATAAATCTCGTATTCTTCGTGAATGTGACGGATATCCATGGAATAATTATAGTCCCGCACAACACGGTCGATGTGGAATCCGTCTGCAAGCTCATTATAGAGCCAGTGATCCTGAGGCGTCGAAGCAACAGCATTGTCCGCAACGCCTGATTCCGGTGGAGCCGGTGTCTGAAAATCCCCTGTTTCAAACATAATAGTGATCTCCTTTTTCCTATGCTATATTAGTGCTATATTAGACTGCATTCTGAAAAACAGTATGCGCAGGCTATATTACAAATCTATTGGCTTGTATAAAAACAAAAGTCAATATAGTACGAAAATGGCAAAAAATACGCAAATAATAGCAAGATTATTATACAGCTATAGGCTATAATGTGCAATATAGAGAAGGCAGTACGGGCCGATGGAGCAGAGGATCCCAAGGACCGGAAACACATAAGGAGGATACAAAAATGGAGTATGCAGACGGAAAGGTAAAAGATTTACAGATCGCCTATATTGGCGGTGGTTCCAGAGGATGGGCATGGACATTTATGACGGATCTGGCCATGGATGAAGAACTGTCCGGAACCATCCGCCTGTATGATATTGATGCGGAGGCGGCAAAACACAATGAGATCATCGGCAACAGACTTTCTGCAAGAGAGGATGTGGTGGGCAAATGGAACTATACTGTTTCTGACAGCTTACAGTCCGCATTGACCGGTGCGGATTTCATCGTGATCTCTATTTTGCCGGGAACTTTTGATGAGATGGCTGTGGATGTACATATGCCGGAACGACTGGGAATCTATCAGTCTGTAGGAGATACCGCAGGCCCCGGCGGTGCCATGAGAGCACTGCGTACAATTCCCATGTATGTGGAGATCGCACAGGCCATCAGGGCATATGCACCGAAAGCCTGGGTCATTAATTACACCAACCCCATGTCCCTGTGCGTGAAGACTTTGTACTATGTTTTTCCGGAGATCAAAGCTTTTGGATGCTGCCATGAAGTATTCGGTACCCAGAAAGTGTTAAAGGGTATTCTGGAAGAGACCATGGGGCTTAAGGATGTGAAACGTGAGGATATTCAGATCAATGTACTGGGGATCAACCATTTCACCTGGTTCGACTACGCTTCCTACAAGGGAATCGACCTGTTCCCCATTTACCGGAAATATACCGAGGAGCATAAGGAAGACGGCTACAAAGAAGCAGATAAAAACTGGGCGAACTCTACTTTCGAGTGTGACCATATTGTGAAATTTGATCTGTTCCGCAAATCTGGTCTGATCGCAGCAGCAGGAGACCGTCATCTGGCGGAATTTATGCCCGGTGTGGGTGACAGTTACCTGAAAGATCCCGAGACGGTAAAGAGATGGAAATTCGGTCTGACTACCGTAGACTGGAGAAAGAAGGATCTGCAGGAACGTCTGGCAAAGAGCGCGAGACTGGCAGCCGGTGAGGAAGAGATCGAGTTGAAGCCTACCGGGGAGGAAGGTATCCAGCTGATCAAGGCACTCTGCGGACTGACCCGCAAGATCAGCAATGTCAATATTCCCAATACCGGACATCAGATTGCCAATCTGCCGGAAAGTGCGGTTGTAGAGACCAATGCGGTATTCGAGAGAGATGCCATCCGCCCGTTGTATGCCGGAGAGCTTCCGGAGCAGATCAAGGAGCTGGTGGATCCCCATGTGGCAAACCATGAGCGGATTCTGAAAGCAGCTATTCTGTGTGATTTTGATCTGGTGGTGGAAGCATTCCTGGAGGATCCGCAGGTGAAAGGAAGAGCTTCCAGAGAACAGGTGGAAGAGCTGGTAAGGGATATGCTCCGCAGCACGGCAAAATATCTGCCGGAAGGCTGGAAAAAGTATCTGTAAAAATAAAATAGAAAAAAGAACCCGGGAGGTGCTGCAGAAGGATGAGGCGGCACCTCCTTTTTGTGTATACAATGAGCCAGGTACAGATTTGTGCTTGCACAAGAATCTGTACCTGGCGAATGTACATCATCGAGCTTTTAAGCGAGATGGTGTACAAAGTATATAAAAAGCGAGTAGGAGACAGTCCGCTCGAGGGGTTAATTATTTGAAAAAAGAATATAAGCGGCAGAAGAATTATAAAGTCATTGTGAAAATGCACAAAACTGCGAGAAGTATTTTGAGAACAATATACAAACTTCCAGGGATTTACAGAAAAGCACTTGCAACCAGTTCGTGAATGTGCTATTTTCTAATTACAGCAACGGAAACGTTACCGGGAACAATACCGAAACCGTTTCCGACAACCTGACGGGAGTATAGCAAGAATTATGAAGGGTTCCCGTTCAACAAAAAAGGAGAGGTAAGATTATGAAGAAGAAACTGGCAAGTGTTTTACTTTGTGCAGTAATGGCAGCTTCCATGCTGACCGGTTGCGGAAATGCTGACAATGCAACAGCAACCACCCCTGCTACCGACAACAAGACGGACGCAGCAACAACTACCGAGGCGGCAGAGAAGACCGCAGAGAAGACCGCAGAGGCAGCAGGCTCTGTATACTACCTGAACTTCAAACCCGAAGTTGACGAAGTATGGCAGAAGCTGGCTAAGGAATATACCGAGGAGACCGGTGTTCCTGTAAAGGTTGTAACTGCAGCAAGTGGTACTTATGAGCAGACCCTGATGTCTGAGATCGCTAACAAGGAAGCACCTACCCTGTTCCAGATTAACGGACCTATCGGTTATCAGAACTGGAAAGACTACTGTGCAGACTTAAAGGATACAGACGTGTACAGATGGTTAATGGATAAGAGCCTGGCAATCACCGGTGAAGACGGTGGTGTATACGGAATCCCTTACGTAGTAGAGGGTTACGGTATCATTTACAACGACGCTATCATGCAGAAGTACTTCGCACTGGATGGTGCTAAGGCAGCAAGCATGGATGAGATCAACAACTTCGCTAAGTTAAAAAGAGGTTGTAGAAGATATGCAGGCTAAGAAAGATGAACTGGGTATTGAAGGCGTATTCGCGTCCCACATCCCCTGACTCCCGGTGAAGACTGGAGATGGCAGACTCATCTGGCTAACATCCCTGTATACTACGAGTTCAAGGACAAGGGTATCACCGATACCGATAACCTGGAGTTCACTTACTCCGATAACTTCAAGAACATTTTTGATCTGTACATCAACAACTCCTGCACAGCACCCGGTCTGCTGGGAAGCAAGTCTGTAGACGACTCCATGGCTGAGTTCGCTCTGGGTCAGGCAGCAATGGTACAGAACGGTAACTGGGGTTGGAGCCAGATCAATGGCGTAGAAGGTAACACCGTTAAGGCTGAGGATGTTAAGTTCCTTCCTATCTATACAGGAGTTGAAGGTGAAGAGAACCAGGGACTGTGCACCGGTACTGAGAACTTCTTCTGCATCAACAAGGAAGCTTCTGCTGAGGATCAGGCAGCATCTATCGCATTCGTTGAATGGCTGTTCTCTTCTGAGACCGGTAAGGCAGCAGTAACCAACGACCTTGGATTCATCGCTCCTTTCAATACCTTTAGCGATGACGAAAAGCCCACCGATCCTCTGGCACAGGAAGTTCTTCGTTACATGGCAGATACCTCCAAGACATCTGTATCCTGGAACTTCACTTCCTTCCCCAGCCAGCAGTTCAAGGATGACTTCGGTGCAGCTCTTCTGGAGTATGCTTCCGGTTCCATCGACTGGGACGCTGTAAAGACAAAAGTAGTTGACGAATGGGCAGCTGAAAAGGCCGCAACCGCAGCTAACTAATTGATCTCAGCTTATAACTATTCTGAATCGTTATCCATCTTATATAACTTCAGACACAGGGGGCGGTGGTGGTACCACGGCCCCCGTGTTTGTAAAACCCGGAATATCATGTAAAGGAATTAATAGGAGAAGGCTTATGCAAAAGACATTAAAACGATATTTTCCCATTTTTGTACTGCCTACATTGATCGCATTTTCCTTTGCATTTATCATACCGTTTGTTATGGGCGTATATCTGTCCTTTTGCAAATTTAAAACGATTACAAATGCACAATTTGTAGGCCTGGAAAATTATATCAAAATTTTTGCGGACAAAGATTTTGTCAACGCATTCGGTTTTACCTTAAAGTTTTCTGTTGTATCCATCATTACCATTAATGTATTTGCGTTCATTCTGGCACTGGCGCTGCCCAGAAAGATCAAAGGAACCAACCTGTTCCGTACCGTATTCTTCATGCCGAACCTGATCGGTGGTATCATCCTGGGTTATATCTGGCAGCAGATGATCAATGCGGTATTGTTGAAATATGAGACCACACTGGTAGCTAATCCTACCTATGGTTTCTGGGGATTGGTTATCCTGATGAACTGGCAGATGATCGGTTATATGATGATCATTTATGTAGCAGGACTGCAGAATGTACCTACAGACCTGATCGAAGCAGCACAGATTGACGGAGCTACTTCGTTACAGACTTTATTCAAAGTGAAAATTCCGATGGTTATGCCATCTATTACTATATGTTTGTTCCTTACTGTATCCAACAGTTTCAAGCTCTTTGACCAGAACCTCGCGCTGACTGCCGGTGCTCCCAGCAAAAGACCGCAATGCTGGCTCTGGATATTTACAGTACTTTCTACGGCAGAAACGGTTACGAAGGTGTCGGTCAGGCAAAAGCAGTACTGTTCTTCATCGTTGTGGCAGTCATAGCCCTGGGACAGCTGGTACTTACCAGACGTAAGGAGGTAGAACAATAATGACTAAGAAAAAACTTCCAATGTGATCATATTTTGTATCCTGTGTCTGCTGGTAGTTGCATTTTTAACACCTATTTTCTTCGTGCTGATCAACTCCTTTAAGGGAAAACTGTTCATCAGCAACAATCCGTTTGCACTGCCTACCGCAGAGACCTTTGTGGGATTGACCAACTATGTGAATGGTATTGAAAAAACCGGTTTTTTCACAGCTTTCGGGTGGTCTGCATTTATCACTGTATTTTCCGTGGCAGCGATCATTCTGTTCACTTCCATGACTGCGTACTATCTGACCAGAGTGAAAACCGGCGTGACCAACGTGCTGTATTACATGTTCGTATTTTCCATGATCGTGCCTTTCCAGATGGTAATGTTCACTATGTCTAAGCTGGCTAATATGACCCACCTGAACAACCCTCCCGGAATGGTGTTGCTGTATCTGGGATTTGGTTCCGGCCTGTCCGTGTTCATGTTCTGTGGATTCATCAAATCGATTCCGCTGGACATTGAAGAGGCAGCCATGATCGACGGCTGCAACCCTTTGCAGACCTTCTTTGGTGTCGTAATGCCAATCTTAAAGCCGACTGCCATCACCGTAGCCATCCTGAATGCCATGTGGATCTGGAACGACTATCTGCTGCCTTATCTGGTAATCGGCCTGAGTACTAATTACAAGACCATACCGGTTGTAGTACAATACCTGGTAGGTTCTTACGGCGCAAAGGATCTGGGTGCCATGATGGCACTGCTGGTACTGTCCGTAATCCCTATTATCGTCTTCTATCTGACCTGTCAGAAGTACATTATCGAGGGCGTGGTAGCCGGTGCAGTTAAGGGCTAAAAAATAGAAAGATAGGGTTATTAATATGAGAAAAAGCGGAATATTACTGCCGGTGAGCAGCCTGCCGTCCCGCTACGGAATCGGCTGCTTTTCCAAGGAAGCATATAAATTTATTGACAGATTAAAAGAAGCCGGTCAGGCCTATTGGCAGATTCTGCCATTAGGACCCAACCAGCTACGGAGATTCTCCGTACCAGTCTTTTTCCACTTTTGCGGGTAATCCCTACTTTATTGATCCCGAGGATCTGGTGGCGAGAGGCTATGTGACCGCAGAGCAGTGCAATACCTATGACTTCGGCACGGATATCCATTCCGTGGATTACGGCAAAATCTATAAGAGCCGTTTCCGCCTGTTGAAGGAAGCGTTTGATAACAGCCATATTGAAGAAGATGCGAGATTTCAGGAGTTTGTACAGAAGAATGCATACTGGCTGGAGGATTATGCACTTTATATGGCCATCAAGGATGGTTTCCGCGGCATCTGCTGGGCAGCCTGGGAAGAGGATATCAAGCTAAGAACCCCGGCTGCCATGGACAAATATCGCAGAAAATATGCGAAAGAGATTATGTTTTACCAGTTCCAGCAGTATCTGTTCCAGGTACAGTGGGAGAAACTAAAGACCTATGCCAACGATAACGGCATCAAGATTATTGGGGATATTCCCATTTATGTGGCATTTGACAGCTCAGATGCCTGGGCGAATCCGGAGCTGTTCCAGTTCGATGAGAATTGTGAGCCAGTAGCAGTGGCGGGATGCCCTCCCGATGCGTTTTCCGTCACCGGACAGCTGTGGGGCAATCCTCTGTATAACTGGGAACATCACAAGGAGACCGGTTATGCCTGGTGGATGCAGCGGCTGGCAGCCTGCTTTGAACGCTATGATGTGGTACGTATTGATCATTTTCGTGGATTCGATGCTTATTATGCGATTCCCTATGGGGAACCCACTGCGGAGCACGGCCACTGGGAACATGGCCCGGGATATGATATTTTCCGTTCCATGAAGGAAAAATTGGGAGAAAAAGAAGTTATTGCAGAAGATCTTGGCTTTTTAACACCATCTGTGATAGAATTAGTGAAGAAATCCGGTTATCCAGGTATGAAAATTTTGCAGTTTGCATTTGATTCCCGTGAGGAAAGTGATTATCTGCCGCATAATTATACACATAATTGCGTGGTATATACGGGAACTCATGATAATGATACTGTGATGGGGTGGTATGGCACCTTGAAGGGAGCTGACAAAAAGCTCTGTGACGACTATCTGCGTCTGAAAAATGCGGACGGAGAGCCGATTCCCAGAGCAGCTTCCTGGGAATTTGTGCGTGCCGCAATGTCCAGCGTAGCGGATCTGGCGATCATTCCCATGCAGGATTATCTTGGACTGGGATCGGAGGCCCGCATCAACATTCCTTCCACACTGGGCATCAACTGGAAGTGGAGAATGGGGAACGGAGATTTTACAAAGGAGCTTGCAGGACGGATCCGCAGTATGACGAAGCTGTACGGCAGATAGGTCCGTAGGCTTGGAAAGGTTTGTGCTCCATGGAGGAAATCACGATCAAAGACATCGCAAGAATCTGCGGTGTCGGTGTCAGCACGGTATCCCGTGCCATAAATAACCACCCGGACATCAATCCTGAGACCAAAGAAACGATCATGCGGGTGATCAAAGAGAATAACTACGTACCCAAACAACAGTGCCAGAAACCTGAAGCGTCAGGATGCCAAGGCAATTGCAGTACTGGTCAAAGGTATTAACAACTCTTTCTTCAGCCAGATGATCAAGGTATTGGAAGAAGAGATCAAGGAAAAATCTTACGCCATGGTATTGCAGCATGTAGACTATGACGAGGACGAAGTGGAAGTGGCACTGAAGCTGGTCAAGGAAAAAAGACTTCGCGGCATTATCTTCCTCGGCGGTTATCTGGTGCACAGTGAGGAAAAGCTGGCACAGCGTCATGTGCCGTTTATCTTAAGTACCACGGGAATGCTACCCAAGGGCTTCAGCCGCAACACCTATTCCTCCGTAGCGGTGGATGATACCAAGGAAAGCTACAAGATGGTGGACTATCTGTGCAAGAACGGACATAAGGATATTGCAATCCTCTGTGCCCGCAAGACCGATGCATCTATCGGTAAGCTGCGTCTGGAAGGCTATAAAAAGGCGTTGAAGGATAACGGAATAGAAGTAAGAGAAGAACTGATCCTGCCTATGAGGAGTGATTTGGAAGATTACTCCCTGGAGAATGGCTATATGGTGACGAAGGAATTCCTGGAGAAGCAGATTCCGTGCACGGCGATCTTCGCAATCTCCGATATGCTGGCGATCGGTGCCGGGAAAGCCATTGTCTGATGCCGGATACAGGGTACCGGAGGATATTTCTCTGGCAGGCTTTGATGGTGTGGAAATCGGGAAATATGTTATCCGTCATTGACGACTTTAAAGCAGCCGGTGGACAGCATGGCGAGAGAGACGGCCCGGATCCTGTTCGACATCATCGGGAAAAAGGCGAAGCACCAGCACTGCGTGTTCGACGGAGAACTGGTGGTGCGGGATTCCACTATGCCGAGGACTTAGACTATGCAGATATATGGTTTTAACAAGACAACTTTATTAGATTATCCGGAACATATTGCAGCCACTGTTTTTACAGGAGGCTGCAATTTTCGCTGTCCGTTCTGTCACAATGGGGAACTGGTACTGGATCCCGTATGCCAGCCGCTCATTCCCGGAGGAAGAAGTACTCTCTTACCTGAAAAAAGGCAGGGGATTCTCCAGGGGTCTGCGTCACCGGCGGAGAGCCGACTCTGCAAAGGATCTGAAGGCGTTCTTGCAGAAGATCAAAGAACTGGGATATCCCGGTGAAACTGGACACCAACGGCTATATGCCGGGGAGTGCTGTGGAAACTGTTGCAGGAGCACCTGATCGATTACGTGGCTATGGATATCAAGGCGTCCAGAGAGAATTATGCCCATGCCGCAGGCCTGAATATGGATATCTCCCGGATCGAGGAGAGCATCGGCATACTGAAAAGCAGTGGGATTCCGTATGAATTCCGAACTACCGTGGTAAAGGGAATTCATACCGTGGTGGAATTTGAGGACATCGGTAAATGGATCGCTGGATGCCCTGCGTATTATCTTCAGAATTACGAAGAGAATGAAAACTGCCTGTACCGGATGATACAGACAGAGGAATGTGACGATGTGAAACCGGGCGGAGTAGATCCGTTCGGCGCATTTTCCAGAGAGGAACTGGAACAGATGGAGGAACTGGCCCGGAAATATGTGGGGAAAGTTATCCTGCGGGGCGTGGAATAGACGCTGTGCCTCGCAGCTACATAAGCTGTTGTATTTTTACAAACTCATCAAAGCGAGGTAAGGCCAGCGTGACTTTCCCGTATTCTTTGGAAATAATGACACCTTTTTCTCTTTAAACGCTCACGATAGACAGAGAAAAGTTCAGATTTCATATCTAATCGCTCACGGAGAGCTTTTACCTGAGTCTCTCCGCCGAGAGACATTTCAGTTACGATTTTTTTATCCAGATCGGATAATTCCGACCATATTTTACTGTATACATATTCATCCAGATATTGGTCATATTCCGGCAAAATCTGTTCCAAAGTCTTTTTATCGCGATTTTCCCAGTAGAGATAACCAAGTACCTGAAAGGCAAAAGGATAGCCTTTGGTCAGTGAAGCCAGTTCTCCGGCAGCATCTATATCCAGAGAAAAGATATCCATATATTGTTTGCGGATAGCGGTATAATTCAGTGGCTCCAGGATTAATTTAGGTGCACGGTATAAAAAGGTCAGTACTTTATCATTTTGAAGATTATAAATATTTTCATATAATCCCGTCATCAGTAAAAAGATGGGATAGTCGTTTCGTAAAAAAATCTGAAAGGAGCTTGCAAAGATTCGGATATATTCGGAATTCGTCACTTCATCAACGCTGATCAGCAACCTTTTTTCACTTTTCTGGATATATTTCAACATGAGTTCCAGAGCGTTTTCGATATCCGTGACCGGAGCAGCGTTTTCAATGGATACTCCCAGACCAAAAGCAGAAAAGTCAAGTTTTGCATTAATGAACAGCGTGTGTAATTCGGGAATGCTGTAGATTTTTGCAGCAAGACTTTGCAGTAAATCTCTGGTAGGATTCAGTTCCACAACGATCCAGTCTTCGCTTTTTCGTAATTCCGAAGCAATATTTGTCATCATTACAGTCTTGCCAGAGCCACGGACACCGGTGATCATGTAGATCTGATTGGATGGAATCTCGGCACAAAAGCTTTCCAGAATTTGGTTTGTTTCCGTGAGACGGGAGATATATTGCAACGGTTTTTTTCCAAAAGATAACGTAAACGGATTGGCACTCATAATGAAAACCTCCTTTTCTTATATAAGTTTATATAACTTTTAAAATCTTATATAACTTTATATAAGTGTATATAACTTTGTAATTATTATATAACTTTATATAACTTTTGCCAAGCACAAGACGCCTTCAACAGTCAAAATAAAATGGATAGAGAACGTTATGATAATGGAAGCACTTACTTGATAGAAATGAACACGGAATGGCGGAATTGTGCATTTTTGAGAAAAGTACAGGCTTACGCAAAAATAATAACTAAAAATTGCTCAAAAAA
>VOFH01002488.1_pt1 | contig 42858 bp, 58 predicted proteins | sample 5384091 | NCBI WGS metagenome assembly VOFH01 (sample SAMN12384727, study PRJNA508395) | human gut metagenome | isolation source: healthy gut G | host: Homo sapiens
TCCTCCTGCTATTCTTTCAAAAGTATCTTTTTTTAACTCCAGCCACTCTACAGGATCTGCCACCTGTAGAACTTGCCCGTGGCAGCATCTTTCGGATGTTTTGGTAACCGGCTGTTTCTCATACATACTTTTTGTACACAAAATAAGAACCGGTTGACCAAAAATCAACCGGTTCCTGTCATTTCATTTATCTTCTACTTGGCATAGTCTGTAACTCTTGATTCACGAAGTACATTAACTTTAATCTGTCCTGGATATTCTAATTCAAATTCAATCTGTTTCGCAATATCTCTGGCCAGTAATACCATATCTGCATCAGATACTTGTTCTGGAACTACCATAACACGAATCTCTCTACCTGCTTGAATTGCAAAAGATTTTTCAACACCCTTTAAACTGGTTGGCGATATCTTCTAATTGTTTTAACCTGTTTGTGTATGTTTCTAATGTTTCTCTTCTTGCACCCGGTCTTGCTGCCGAAATCGTATCAGCAGCCTGTACCACACACGCAATCAGAGTTTCCGGTTCTACATCTCCATGATGTGCCTCTACAGCATTGATAACTGTAGGAGATTCTTTGTATTTTCTGCAAAGATCAACACCAATCTGGATATGTGATCCTTCCACATCATGATCGATTGATTTACCGATATCATGAAGAAGTCCTGCACGTTTTGCAAGTCTGACATCTAATCCGATCTCTCCCGCAAGAAGTCCGGATAACTGTGCCACTTCAATCGAATGCTTCAGTGCATTCTGTCCATAGCTTGTCCTGAACTTCATACGTCCGAGAAGTTTAATCAGTTCCGGATGAATTCCATGCACACCGACTTCCAGTGCCGCTGCTTCACCCTCTTCACGAATCATCGTGTCAACTTCCTTCTGCGCCTTTTCTACCATTTCTTCGATTCTGGCAGGATGGATACGTCCATCTACAATCAGCTTCTCCAGCGCAATTCTTGCTACTTCTCGTCTTATCGGATCAAATCCGGAAAGGACAACTGCTTCCGGTGTATCGTCAATGATGAGTTCCACACCCGTCAGTGTCTCTAAAGTACGGATATTACGTCCTTCACGTCCGATAATTCTTCCTTTCATTTCATCACTTGGAAGCTGTACAACCGAAATTGTAGTTTCCGCAACATGATCTGCCGCACATCTCTGGATAGCAGTGACAACACATTCCTTTGCCTTCTTATCTGCTTCTTCCTTTGCCTGCGCTTCCAATTCCTTTGATCAGCTTCGCAGTATCAAGTTTCACATCTTCTTCAACAGTTTTTAACAAGTATTCTTTCGCTTGTTCGGAGGTTAATCCTGAGATTCTTTCTAGTTCCTGTACACCTTTGCTGACTCAGCTCTTCTACTTTCGCTTCACGCTGTCTCAGCTCTTCTTCCTTGCTGTAAATCCTGCTTCTCGTCTTTCAATGGCCTCTGATTTTTTATCAAGAGTTTCCTCTTTGGAAAGTACACGCTTCTCGTAACGCTGCAATTCCGATCTGCGTTCCTTTGTCTCTTTTTCAAGTTCATTCTTATTCTTGATTGATTCCTCTTTAATTTCCAAGAGAGACTCCTTCTTCTTCTTAGCCTCGGCTGTCTTCACTGCATCATCAATGATTTCTCTTGCCCTTGCCTCTGCATTACCAATCTTGGATTCTGCATTGTTCTTCAGGTTTGAGACTGTCAAAAATGACTGATCACAGCGGCCACAACGATAAGTACGACTGCTACAGCAATCACTATTCCTATCGGCACAGGAGCACCTCCTTATTTAATTTTCATTGTACGATTATTACAACAGTTCAATTTTATACTTTTTTACACAAATATGTCAAGCTTTCACTCGCAAACTTGTAACACATTGCGGACATCCTGATAACTGAATCCTTTACGCATCAGATAGCCCATCATTTTCTGCTTTTCCTTCGCATCCGCTGTTTCCGGGTTATAATTTCGTTTCCGCATCAGCGCTTCGATCGCCTGTCTGGAATCTTCCTCCCCGTAGTCCGCTTCTTCAAATACCTGTTCTACAATTTCTGATGAAACGCCTTTTTTGCACAAGTGCCGCATAGAGTTCTTTTTTGCTTTTCCGTTCCTTCCTGCTGTCAATAAAACTTCTCGCATATTCCACATCATTAATATAACCAAATGACTTCACATACCGGATTGCCGCCTCAACTGCATCTTCCGCATAACCGCCCTGTTTCAATTTAGTCCGAAGCTGCGATTCCGTTCTTCCCATATCAGAAAGCAGATGCATTGCCCGGAGCTTCGCCCTTTTGGTAATAATCTGCTGAAGACTGTCATAGATATCGTCTTCGATCACAGATTCTTCCGCTATATGATAACGGGACAGTTCGCCCTTATACAATGTAAAAGCAAACTGTCCGTCTAAATATACTTTATATCTCGTCTTTGACAGCGGTTCGATCTTCGTAACCGTCATCATAGATTATTCTCCCTCTTTTGTAATTCCTTCTGCAGCTTCTTCGTTCTCTTCCACGTCACCTTCCGCTCCAATGTGATAGTGTGCACGGATCTTCTGCTCCAGTTCTTCCATGATCTCCGGATGTTCAGAAAGATATGTCTTCACATTCTCTCTTCCCTGTCCAATCTTGTCTCCATTGTATGCGAACCAGGCACCACTCTTGCTGACCAGATCACACTTCACTGCAAGATCAAGGATATCTCCTTCTTTGGAAATTCCTTTACCGAACATAATATCGAATTCCGCCTCTTTAAACGGAGGTGCAATCTTATTCTTCACAATCTTTACACGTGTTCTGTTACCAACCATCTCACCACTCTGCTTTAAAGTCTCGATTCTTCTGACATCCATACGCACAGATGCATAGAATTTCAGCGCACGTCCTCCTGTCGTTGTCTCTGGATTTCCAAACATTACTCCAACTTTCTCACGCAGCTGGTTGATAAAGATGACCACACAGTTGGACTTGCTGATAACAGCAGTCAGCTTACGTAGTGCCTGGGACATCAGTCTTGCCTGAAGTCCTACATGGGAATCTCCCATATCTCCTTCAATCTCCTGCTTCGGTACAAGCGCTGCAACCGAATCCACTACGATGATATCCATCGCTCCGGATCTTACCATTGTCTCTGCAATCTCAAGGGCCTGATCTCCACTGTCAGGCTGTGAAATGTAAAGTTCATCAATATCTACTCCAATATTCTTCGCATACACAGGATCCAGCGCGTGCTCCGCATCAATAAATCCTGCAATACCGCCTCTCTTCTGCACTTCTGCGATCATATGTAATGCGACTGTTGTCTTACCACTTGACTCTGGTCCGTAGATCTCTACGATACGCCCCTTTGGAACTCCGCCGAGCCCCAGTGCAAGGTCCAGGCTTAATGATCCTGTCGGAATCGTCTCAACTGCCACCTGTGCTGCCGGATCTCCCAGACGCATAACTGTTCCTTTACCAAAATCCTTCTCTAATTTTGCAATTGCCGCATCTAATGCACGCTTCTTATCTTCATTTGCCATTATAATTCTCCTTTTCCGTTCATCGAACGAGTGTTCGCTCTCTGGTTAATATAGTATTATACTTCATCCCGAATGTCAATATTTAATTTTCCCTCATTACTTTTCTTTTGTATATCTCGGAGTATTTTACAGAAATGTAAAAGAATACAACCATCTGTGATTCAGATATATTTAACATATCACAGATGACTTCCGGGCGTCAAGATAATCTCATCCCTGATCCGCATCTCCCAATCTCTTTCGATGAACTGTGACAGCATTCTTGGCGATTCCATACAAAGTCTGTCCTGCGCTTCCACATATACAGCTACCGCCAAATTTCCATCCCATCCAATATCCTCCTTTTCCCTGTCCATACGGTAAATGATTTTCTTCCTTCTGCACATTCAAATTCTATCTGATCCAGATAGCGGATTCTGAACATACCATATTCGCACATTTCCCCCGGAACAACCGATTTTTCCATTCGCGGCATTTTCGTCCGGCATTCCATCTGCTGATTACATAGATCAATATAAATAATAAAATATCTGCTCCTACAGTCAAAAGTGCTGTTTCACCCTCTAAAATCAAACATATTATCACAAGAACTCCTGTATTTGCAAAAAATACCGGCCCGATTCCTTTCATATGTTTCCTGACTTCCTTGCGATATTTCTTTCTGCAATATTTTTTCGAAGCAATATATCCCATTTTGGTCAATTTCAGAACATTCTCCTTATTTACTGTTTTTCCTTCTTCCCGTTCTCTCCATTCCGTCTCGAACCTTTCCTTTTCGTCTCTGTTTTCCTGTTCCGCTCTTAAGCTTTTTCTCTCCTTTTTCAGTCTTTCTTCCTGTTTGATTTTTTCAATCGGAACCCCACTCAGACTTATAACCATTTCTCCAAACATGTACAAATAAAATCTATACACAGCATATCAGACCATGGCCTTCCGACACGTGCTGTCTCCACACGAATATGACCATTGAGGCATATAATCCCAGCCCTAATATAGCCAGATAATAATAGTATGTAACGATTTTTCGCTCTTCTAGTTTTTGTTTTCCTTTCATGATAATCCAACAAAGCTCCAGTGCATATGCAAGAAACAAGCTCAAAAGTATTACACGTTCTCCCGGTCTTTCTTTGATTCCATTTTTATACCACTGCGTGGTTCTGCCATCTACTTTTGCGAATACTTCTCCCAGAAACATATCGGCGTCAAAAGAATGAATCTCAACTTTCATTCCTTCCCGGACATTTTTCAAACCTTTTACCCTGTAAAATATTTTTTCGTCCCGGTTTCTGTATCTTCCACTGTAACATGCCATACCCCGTCATCTGCATCTACACGCCACACCGGATCTGCCTTCACACATTCCACAATCATTCCTTCCGTACTCTGATATACAGGATTCATGATTCCCGGCATCAGTATCAAAACAATTCCTATCAAGAATCGGACGCCTTTAAAAATAGTCGTCCCCATACTTTCATCGGATTCTACTTCTCCATATCTGACATCTAATTCCCCAAAATTTATTCAGTTTTATAAATGATACCGAAAAAGCATTACCACAACAATTGTCAGATAATACATACATCTGTTATCAAACATACTTTCCTTTTTATCCTTCCCATATTTTATCCATATATGGTAACCGTTCAAGTCTCATCTCCATTGCCGTCGGCATAAAATAACCATAACTGTTTCTCCGTCTTTTACCTTCGCTTCCTCGTCCAGATTCATTCTCCATATTTCATCATGTCCGTCACTGCATCTGAATTTCATATTCTCAAACACGTCTTCTTTTTATGCAACAATATTCACACGGGACCCGAGATTCCATCTCCATTTTATAGGATTCCCACTTCTTTCCAAATATTTTTGTTCCCCATATTATCATAACCAGTGCAAAAATAATTCCTGCTACCACAATTCCCCAGATACTTGCATCACTCCCCGAACCTAAGGTAACAAGCCAGGCCAAAAAAGCACTATCTAATCCCACAACTACACATGCCCACTTATCAAACCTGACCTCTTTCATTCCATTTTTATATCTGTACCGGCAATATCTTTCCGAGCTGTTGATACTCATCTGCTGCATCTGATGTACCTGATAAGAAATTTCCTTGTACTTTGACTTTCTCTTCTGTATCAGAATCCTCTCCTTCTATATGCCATATATATCTGACTTCCTCCCACAGTTTCCAGTTAGATCCAACATTTGCCTGCCATGCCAGCCTCATTTCCGCAATCACATAAAGGATCAGCATAATGACCTCACTCCAGCTCAATACCCTGCCATATTGCGGATATTTTATAGCCGCCAGTGGAACAAGAATCATTAATTCAGCTAAGACCGCTGCAAACCAGAACCAGCGTCTTCCTTGTTTCCTTTTTCCATGTTTCACATACTCCCTTCCGGATATGATCAGCATTTCTATTGATTGAAGCATTAACAATAACAATACTGTCTGCGTCTTCACATTTTTATGTTCCATTATTTTCTTATAATATTCTGGAGTTTTACCATCAATTCTGGAAACAAGTGTTCCGTAAAATGAAGACCGGTACGCATCTATTCTTACATGCATTCCCTTTTTCAATCCGATTCCTGACACAACCTTTTTCTATGGGCCGCTCCCTGCCGTACAAAAGGTCACTTCATATATATCAAAATCATCATACTGCGTAACTGTATCAATCAGAACAACATCTTTTATCACGCCCTCCTGTATTTCCATCGTACGGTTACAGGTATCCAGTAACTCATGCATTCTCCATCCATAAATACTTAATGCAGCTAGCAAACACACGCAAATCAAGAATACATTTACATATATTTCTATCGCCTCTTCTACTTTAAACCATATATTTCTATACCACCAGCCCGACAGTACAATCCCCATGCCTGCAATTATCATTATATATAATGTTATGCTTCCTCTTCCCATGCTCTCTCCTGTATATCTCTTATCCCAAATATGATTTCAATGTATCATTCCCCGATAACAATGTCAAAATATTTTTCAGGTCTGTTAAACCCAGATGCCGTCACTCCCTTGCCAGGGTACCGCAATTCAAAGCATCACACTTTTTATAATCCAGAATATACACCATGAAAAATCACGTTTTGCTACTGCCTTTTCGTTTTTCAATTCATATTCTGCCACCTTATATCCATCTAAATAATATGTCAACATTCCAATCTTTTTTCACCTTTTTTCAGCGGTGCATTCCAGTATTTTGCAAGTTCCAGCTTTGCCCGCAATTCTTCCCCGTCTCTCATAAGGATTTTAGAGTTTTCTTCCGCCGGTCTCAATTTTCACAGGAACATTCAAGCAATACTGATACGGCTTTTTTTATCATCCACGCCACCGGCAACTTTTATTTCCGGTATCTGCATTTTTTTATCTATATCCCGATATTGATAATGCTCCAGTCCATACTCCATCAACCTCCTGGTATCTTTCCATTTATATCCTTTATTATCCGGCCATCCGCATGCCAGAAGTGCCACGATAAAGGTACGCTCATCCGTCTTAAGCTTCCCACATAACAATATCCCGCCTCTGCCGTAAATCCTGTCTTGCCGCTCAGTGCCCCGTCCATCATATCCAGGAATGCATTATGATTATGACACGAAAATGTACGCTTCCTGTCTGTATCCTGAACTGATATTCCTTCGTCCGGGTCACTTCAAAGAAATGCTTCCTTTTCCCCGGATGTCATGATACAGTACTGCATAATCTTTGCCAGGTCTTCTGCTGTTGTAGAATGTACGCCGCTTTCATCTTCCGCATCCAGTCCGTTTGGCGTAATAAAATGGGTGTCCTTACAACCGATCTCTGCAGCTTTTGCATTCATTTCTTTTGCAAATTCTTCTACACTTCCACCAATACCTTCTGCCACAGCCACTGCACTGTCATTATGCGATTCGGCATCAGGGAATACAACAGGTCTTTGATGTAGAACACTTCCCTTTCTGCATCCCAAGATGTACCTTCGGCTGAGACGCAGCCTGATCCGATACTTCTATCGTCTGATCCGGATGTTCCCGCAAGTATTCCAACGCAAGGATACACGTCATGATCTTCGTTGTACTTGCCATCGGACGGACCGCATCTGCATCCTTCCCGAACAATACCCGGCCGCTGCCCGCATCCATCAGCACCGCCGATCTGGCATAAAGTTCTGTCGGTTCATCCCCGAACACCCGCTTCGCATTCTGTGCAGCAGCATCGTTCTCCGTTCCATCCGTCTGCTTCTGTGCCTCTTTTTTTCCCGATTCGGGTCAGAATCTTTCCGGCAGTCTCCGTATTCTCTGCCCACCTTTTATTCCTTGATTCCAGATTCCTCTGGGTACGGCATACCGGCAATGCCAATACCAGCAATCAATACCACCGGCAATACCGCGTCTTTTCATTTTCTCCACTCCGGGTATATTCCGTTAAGAAAATATATGTCGGAGCAAAATCACTCCACCGGCTATCGCTGGAAACACCAGATTATATATCTAATTTTAACTGTACTTTTCTTTCACCCTGAACGTCTTATTTCGACCGACACATCTTTTCCAGCGAATGCTTTCGAACCGGCGCAGGAATTCTTCCGCTGTTCGAAAAGGATCGGCAATGATCGTCCAATGTCTCAAGCACATCGGTAATTCCACTAATTTATTCGGCATGGGATGCCACCCGGATCGGATATTTACATCTCTGTTTTTGTACCGGCTGTTTATATGCACCGTCCAATGTCTCCAAAAGGCGGTAAGAACGTGTTTTTTCTATCGATATTTACACGGATCAGATATTCATGTATCTCTGTTTTTGTACACATCTGATACTTCATCCCTGTTCCAATGCGGGCAATCTTTGTTCGGCCTCATATTTATCCCCAGCTTATGCAAAAATGGGTCGTTGCTTCATCCTGTTCAATGCCCGGGCAATTTCCTGACCTCTTCCCCATTGTAAAAAGAATCTGTTTATTTTAACTTTGCCTGTTCTCTCCCCTATACTTCTTCCACTTTCGATGTGATCATAATCTCATCAAACGGCTGATCCTGTTCGATAAAAATCACGCCTTCTTTCATCAACTGCAGGATTGCAAGAAATGTGACGACTACCTGCACCTTGGAACTTTGCTTTTTTAACGGTGCACGGAATCCGAATTTTCTGTGAGATCTCGCATATTCCGTTACATAATCAAGCTTGTCCGGAAGTGTTACTTCTTCCTTCTCGATCTTGCCGAATTTACTTCGTACCGGGTCAACCATACTTTCCTGCCGTTTCATCACTTCTTTGAAAATGCGGTTGAGCTGCACCAGCGTCAGATCGCCCAGTAGTTTATCCAGATCTACCTAAGGAACATATCCTTTCACTTCATCCGATTGATGCCGTCTATACATGATCCGATCACCGTCCATCTCCCGGTCTTTCAACTCATAGGGACATGAATTTATACATCTTGTATTCCAGCAATTGTTCTACACAGTTCCTGTCTCGATCCTTCCTTCTTCTCTTTCTTCATTCACTTCTTTTGGAAGGAGCATTTCTTGCATTTGATATCCAGAAGTGTCGCTGCCATCACAAGAAATTCACCATAATATTCAGACTTCTTTCTGCATGGCTTTGATGTATTCCATATACTGGTTCCGTGATCTCAACGATCGGAATATCGTAGATATCTATTTTATTTTTTCAATCAATGTAACAGCAGGTCTAATCTGGTTCCTTCAAACACCTGTAATTTTACCGGAATTCTATACACATCCTCCATTGTCATAACTTAATTATTATACAGGACATCTGGAAATTACTAAGTCTTTATCTTTTATTTACTTTCCTCATTTGTATTTCTTCCGAAGGCTGGACAGTTCAAGAACGATCAATGTCTCCACACCTACTGGCACAGAATGTGTTCCCAGTCCGCGGCTTACGACCACCGTCTGTGTTCTTCCTGTATATTCCTCCGAATATTTTGAAATAAACCCAGAACCACCCCTGCCAATCCCTGAAGCTGCATCACACCCCCGTGATAATGTCCGCTCAGGATCAGGTCTGCTCCGTATTCCAGATATTCCTGTATATATCCGATGATGTGCAAACAGGATCTGATATTCCTCGCCGTGTTCTCCGATACGGTCTGTGATCTCTTTAACGGAAGATCTTTTTTCCAAATTGCATTATGCCCGAAGCGGAATCTCCAGCCCTGAGATTCTTACAGGTGCTTCATCCAATCTTACCGTCTCGAAAACGTTTTCAAGCATATGGATTCACATGTATCGGTGCCTTATATCCTTATGGGCTGTTCATACTTATCGCTTGGTTCTTTTAAGCTTCTGTTCATGATTACCATTCGCACAGTAGACCGGACAGATTGCCGGAAGTTTTTCAGGAAGCGTACCCGTCCGTCATAGGAATTGCCATCCTTTCTGACCCAGCATATCCCTCCTGATCAGGATCAGATCCGGATGTTGGTTTTTGATGCTTTTTCAGTAAGCGCTCATTTTCTTTTCCATGCATCCAGGTTGGCGGATACTCAGAAATATGATCTTCTTTGTCCCCCTGATTCCATTTAACTGTGAACAAATCCAATTGCTTCGTCAGACTGAAATCCACATGATTCTCTGCATAACACGTTCTCATTATGGTAAAACAAATCATAATTATCAGATTGGCTTTTTATCAATTTTTGTTCTCCTTTGTCTTGATTTTGTTATACCGACCTTTTTCTGTTGTTTCAAATTCAATTGTGCCAAAATTGTTCTGCAAGTTATTAGTTTCATTATAAGGAGGTTTTTGTTATAGATATACGGAACAGATCTCCGCTCTTCGCGCATTAATGGAAGAACGAGGATACCAATGGTTCCTACCGATGATTTTCATCCAAGTGAATATGTCGGCGATCATTTTAAAGTAAGAAGAATATATCACAGGATTTACAGGTTCTGCCGGAACTGCTGTCTTCACAAAGGATGAAGCAGGCCTCTGGACTGACGGAAGATATTTATTTCTTCAGGCTGACCGATAGTTAGCCGGAACAGGCGTAAAAAGCTCTATAAAGATAAGGCGAGCCTGGCGTTCCTACAGTAGAAAGAATTTGACAGCTTCTGCATTACCTGAAGGTGGTACACTCGGATTCGACGGACGATGTCGTTGCCATCGAAGAGGGGCTGCACTGGAAGAAGCCGTTGCTTCTAAAGATGCCAGATCAACTATTCCGAAGATCTTGTCGGAGAAGTATGGGCAGACCGTCCTGCGCTTTCTGAAAAAGCCGGCTTTTTTCGCACTCGGCGAAAAGAATACACAAGGTGAAAGTACAGAGCAAACTTGCGTGTCCGTGAGGCTATGAAAAAAGGTGCCGATGTACGTATTATCGCTGCACTTGATGATGTATGCCTTCGGATCATAAATTTTACGTGAGATGATGTAGATTTCTTCCCATTATTACTTTCTTATGCAGTCATCACAATGGACGAAATGAAGCTTTACATCGATGAACGCAAATTAAATGACGATATGAAAGCTTTCGATCTTGCAAAGAACAACATCACCATCCATCCGTATAATGCAATCTATGAGGACATCAAGAACTTAGACACCGCATCTACGGTTCTGGAGACCTGAACCGTCTGAACTATGCACTGTTCAACAACATTCCTGGCGGCACAAAGGTTGTTCAGCAGGTGAACCCGACGATTGCAATGAAGGCAAAAGAAAAATGATGTCGAGATCAGAAACATCATCAACGCTCATAAAAAGATGCCGTAGCCATGACAAATGGATGTACTGGCTGAAGACAAATATCGGCAAGATCGAGATCACAGAGCCTTAAAAAGTTACGCCAAACTGGAAACATTGCAAAAGAACAGGAAGGTTACTTATGGCAGAGCTTGAACTAATCTGCGCTTCTCTGCTGAGCATGCTGCGATCGTTCACTATGAACCGACTCCGAGACAGATGTTCCTCTCTGACACAGAACGGATTATTCCTGACCGATACAGGCGGAGGATAATTTAGAAGGTTCTAACATATCAGCTGTACTTTTGTACCTATAACCAATACAAAAGGATGAAAGAAGATTTCACAACTGTATTACAGTGTAACTTCAATCTGCATATGCCAAGTTCCTCAAGGAACTACTGGATACAACCTGGATGTTCTGGCCAGAATGGCATGACGTGCATCAACTTTAACCACGGTACTGGACATGATGTCGGATATCTGATGAACATCCACGAGGCTTCCTGTGGATTCCGTTGTGCGATCCGAAAAAGAACAACAGGCTCCTCTGATGGCCGTGGATCATCGCTGATGAACTCTGTATCTATTAAAGCAGCCACGGAGTCCGTACTGAAAATGAACTGGTAAGAAAAGGTCCTGCATGAATGAATAAGCGATGCTCCTTATATTGAGCTTCATCATCATTATTATGTTCCTGGATCGATCTGATGCAATCATTCCAGAGATGCTGACAGATCAGGAACGCGAGCAGTTAAACGAGTATCGCAAGAAAGTTTATGAGATTGTTGCCCGCATCTTAATCATGAGGAACGTGAGTGCTGGAAGAGTATACTGGGCTATTAATCTTGGGAACCGGACTCCTGGACCTCCACAAAACTTAACAAGCCATTCCCTGTTCAGATTCCGTCGGCAGGAGAAAATCTAAAGGGACAAATTCTGCTAAAACAGAGTTCCGAAATCTGAAACTCGGCATACGCCTCAAAACAGTCAAATTCGAACCTCTAACGCAGAATTTTGTCCCTTAAGATTTCCAACAACCCATTGAGCATATACTGCTTTTAAAAGTATATACCTTCCAAAGCATGTCATCTGCTGCCATGATCACGGCGATCAGATCAATATCATCTTTTCTTCCGGTTGCGGATACACGGAATTTGGCTTTACTGGTAGAATGATCTTTAACCAGTTGCATACTCATACTGACGGATCAGTTTGTTTGTATTCTGTAAGTCGAATTCTGATTCGCCCTTTGAGTTTTATGTATGATATTCTCCGTCAGATGTTACCGGTAATCAAAGATTTGAGGATATGTAGTGATCAGTTCTTGACATCAAATTAAATATCTCTTGCCGTTGTCAGATGACCGTCTGCATCAGACGGTGCAATTTACAAATGTGTATTCTTCATGCCAAGATCCTTTGCGTTTGTTCATCTTTGTAATAAATTCTTCTTCGTTTCGCAGATGTATTCGGCCATCGCACATGCATCATTCACTTGCCACGAGATGCATTTTATTCAGTGTAATCTACCGTCTGTGTCTCCCAGGATTATACCGACGGTGCACTGATCTGCTCTTGTTGTCTTTTCTCATTCTCTGTATTATTTTCTTGTGAATTTTCCGGTTGATTCTCTTCCGACGGAACTGTATATGCAGGTTGTAAAAAGAGTACAAAAGACATTAGTATTGCGCTGATACATCGTCTATGCCGCATCTTGCAGTTCCTCGCTGACATTTTCGATTATTATCTTACTCGGAGAAATTGTATATTATTCCATAACTCTATTGTTTTAAAAAATCATATAATGAACAACGAACACTTTTTGAAAGGATGACAATTATGGCATTGCTACCTGTATTTACAAAACCGAGGAAGGACATTATAAAGAGATATTTCCGGATCTGGAATGTTGTTATGGAGAAGGTGAGACTCTGGATGCAAACCATTGAAAGTGCCAATGAAGCGGCACGTGACTGGATCACACCTGGAACTTTCCGAAGATGAACCGATGATCCATGCATCTGATATTAGAAGATATCGAAGTAAAAGACAGTGAGATCGTCCGCAATATCTCCATGAACATCCACAACTACAAAGGCTGGGACGATAACCTATTATTATAAAATTTTGAATCTGAAATTTCTTCCAGATTCTGGCGCTTCTAGTGTATTCATTATATTTCTCCATGTGGATTGCTGTAAGGAAAAAGTTACAAAAGTTACAGAAGGAGGTATAAAACTAATCGTTCATCAATAAAAGCAGCAGCCGTACCTGTTAAAGAGGTGCATATAGACCAAATTCAAACAAATTAGCAAGCGGGTGAGTTCCGTTATCAGACAGCTACAACGGGGCTGACATCAGAACAGAACAGGATCTGTCGTTCGTTAAGAAAATGATTGAACAGCAGGAAAAACAGATGGCAGGCAAATAGTCTGACACCGCCCGCAAAAGCTAAAACGCAGACTGGAAAATTGCAAAAAATCAACACATGATTTCTATTACACAAAGTTGTCATGTGTTGATTATTTTTTGTTATATTCACAGAGTCTGCACATTGTGGCTTCTTTGTTATATCCAGCGGATCCATCTGCAGTGATTTCCCCCGTTATGTTATATCACAACTCCTGCGCATTCTCATAATTCGGCAGTTTTCTGATCCATTCTTCATCTTCTTCCGTAAGCTGATCTGCGGACTCATTTGCCATCTGGAAGGATCTTCGCATCCTGATAGATATCTCCAAGCTTGAAATTCATAAGTCGCTCTGGCGGCGGATGCCAAGGTCTCAGGGTGCACGTAGTCTTAAATCCTCGCTTGCAATCTTGAATCCTCATTTGAGTGATTTAGAATATCCGGCCGTTCTTTCGTTTCCTTTGATTTGAGGGGCACTCATGAAGATGCAGTAAGACTGATATTTTCCACGTCACGTCATAACTGATGAAGCTGCGCCAGACCAAATCGTTCGGCATTTTCGATCATCATAACGGTTGCATTTGGACATCAATCCCGACTTCGATCACCGTCGTGGATACAAGGATCTGGATCTCATTTTCCCGAATGTTTTCATGATCTCATCTTTTTTTGTGCCTGCTTCATTTTTCCGTGAGACTTCCCTACTTTGACAGACTCACCCACTTGATATCCTGAAGCATCTAGGGAATAATCAGTTTACATTTCTGCTTCCAGCGCTTCACTTCTCCTCGACCATCGGACAGATCCACATAACACTGTTCTGCCCTGATTGCACTTGCTTTTTTCATAAATGTATACGCTGTATTCCGATATCCGGTATCCACCACACAATTTTGATCGGAAGTCTGTTTTTCGGCAATTCATCGATGACTGAAATATCAGATCTCCGTAAGGGATGATTGCCAGTGTCCGGGATCGGGGGGCGCTCGCTGACCAGAATGTGAGGCAACACTCCTTTTCCCAGCGTCTCTTTTGTTTGACTCCAAAACGATGCTGCTCATCTGTTACCACCAGCGCCAGATTCTGATACTGCACTTTTTTCTTGAATCAGTGCATGGTTCCCGTCACAATATCTGCCTCCCTCCTTCAATTCTGGCATAAGCCTCCCGTTTGCCTTGCTGTCATGGAACCGGTAGGAGCTCCGTTTTCAACGGATTCCGTATGCTTCCAGCATTCCGCTGATATTTTCATAATGTTGTCTGGCAAGCACTTCTGTGGGTGCCATCATCGCGCTCTGATATCCATTTAAGCCGGTATACATCAAAGCAAGAAGTGCCACAATCGTTTTCGGATCCCACATCACCCTGTACCAGCCTTGGATATGACAATTCTCCGGAGATATCCCGCAAAAATCTCCTGCCATACTTTCTTCTGTGCGCCTGTCGTTCATAGGGAAGTGCGTAAAAATTCGTCCACCTTCGGCTGATCCACAGAATCCATAATGATTCTTAGCTTTCTTCTTCCCGTTTTGATCATTCGGAGCACGAAAATCAGAAATTCTTCAAATACAAAGCTTTCTTGCTTCATAGAATTCTTCTTTTTGTCTCCGGGAAATGGATTCTTCCATTGCAGTTCTTCGATCCAGAAGGTGATATCGGCAGATCAGCTCTTCGGAAGAGATTCCCGGATTCCTTTCCACCTGCTCCAATGCCTGAGCGACCGCTTTTTACCGTATTGGTCAGTCCTGCCGTCAGGAGCATAAACAGGCTGCATTGTATTTCTTTTTCCTCATGAGAGCACTGGGATAGAAAATCTCCGGATGCTCCATCACCAGCAGTGCGTCCTTTTTGCACACAATCCTTCCGCGCAGAGTGATCACGCCGCCCGCCCCAGTGTATTTCTAAGGAAGGGCATACGGAACCAGATTACTTTTTAACGTTCCGGTATGATCTTTTACATGAAGTGTCGTGATCTGCATTTTTTTGCTTCGGATACCTGTACGTCCATGGATCGCACCGGTAACTGTTGAATCTTATCCTCCTCTCGACTCACTGATGGGTACTGCTTCCTCCTATACATCGTATCCGATGCGGATAATAGCGGATCAGGTCGCCTACTGTATGAACATTAATCTTTTCAAAAAGCTTCTTCGTCTTCTCTCAGATTCTTTTAAATCTCCGATGTCTGTCTTTTCTATCATCCTTCTTACTTCTCTATCTTAAATACAATCTCATTGCAAAATCATTTGTTTTATGCAGAGAACCGAACCCTTTTAGAACTTTGATTTAACTTTCAGATTCTCTCATGAAGTAGATTTTGTTCATTTATAATTCTGCACCTTGTTTTGTCATCAATGAGTGTCGCGCACTGCATAAGTAACCTGACCGGTCTTTACATTTTTCATTTCTTCCAGCATTGCCTCTTCATTAGTTTTAGCATCTGCGTCCGGCACAAAGTTGATAATCGCTGTAATTCCTGTGGAACAGTCTTTGTTGGGATAACGATGATTTCTTTATCTTCCACAAGATGTTTTTTGCCTGATTTGCCGCAAGAACGATATTCTTGTTATTTGGAAGAATAAAAATTGTCTCTGCATTGACTTGATCAATGGCTTTCAACATATCATCTGTACTTGGGTTCATCGTCTGTCCGCCCTCAATAATGTAGTCTGCTCCAAGTTCACGGAAAATATTATTGATTCCATCACCGATAGAAACTGCAATGAATCCCATTGGCTTCTTCTTGGCTCTGCAGTCTTTTTAGCTTCTTCGGCATCCTGCCTGTTGTTTTGCAAGATTCTCGGAATCACGGATCAGTTTTTTCCTGATGCTCCTCACGCATATTATCAATTTTCATGCGTGATAACTGTCCGAAAGTGAGCGCTTTCTGAATCGCAAGTCCCGGATCATTCGTGTGCACATGGATCTTCACGATTTCATCATCTGCTACACATACGATAGAATCACCGATTGATGACAAGATATGCTTTAAGCTCATGCTCGTCCTTCTCTGTAAATTCTTTTTCTGTAAGAATGATAAACTCTGTACAGTAGCCAAATTTGATATCGGCAGTTCCTCTGCACTGACTTTTACGTTACGCCTATTTCCAGCAGCCGGTGCAATTGCACTGTAATCAATCTTTTTCCCAAGAAATGCGTCATATGCTCCGCGGATAACTTCTAAGAGTCCCTGTCCACCAGAATCCACTACCCCTGCTTCTTTCAAAACCGGGAGCATCTCCGGTGTCTTCTGAAGGACTTCTTCTGCATGGAAATAACTGCCGGAATAAATTCTTCCAGATCATCTGTCTCCTGCGCCATCTCAGAAGCTTTTTCCGCAATTCCGCTTGCCAACAGTAAGAATAGTACCTTCCTTCGGCTTCATAACTGCCTTGTACGCAGTCTCTCTGGCTCTGGTTACATGCTGCAAGGGCTGATCACATCAATTTCTTTCTCCTCACGGATCGCTTTCGTGAACCCTCTTAGAAGCTGAGATAGAATAACTCCTGAGTTACCTCTTGCACCACGCAAGGAACCGGAAGAAATTGCTTTTGCCAGGTTCTTGCCATCTGGTTCTGAAGAGCTGTCACTTCCTTAGCTGCTGACAGGATTGTCAATGACATATTGGTTCCTGTATCTCCATCTGGAACAGGGAAATACATTTAATTCATTGATCCATTCTTTTTCTTTGCCTCAATATTTTGTGCACCTGCCAAAAACATCTTGGCAAGCATATCCACATTTATAGTTTTGTAGCCACTTCTTTATGTTCCTCCTTAACTAATCAATGACTCTGACGCCTTCAATATAGATATTAATCTTATCTACCGGCATGCCGGAAAATTCTTCCACACTTTATATTTTACATTGCTGATCAGGTTCTCTGTTACCGCAGAAATACTTACGCCATACGCAACAATGATATGGAAAGCTCAAGCTAACATGGTTATCCTCAGAGATACGCACCTGAATTCCACGGGTCAGGCTCTCTTTTTTTTAACAGATGAACCAGACCATCCTTCATATTCACTGCAGCCATTCCAACGATTCCAAAACATTCTACCGCTACAGTTCCTGCATATTTTGCTATCACTTCAGGATCAATCGTAATAATTCCGAGATCCGTGCTCATACATCCTTTCATATCCGATACCTCCATATCCGTATATTTAATATATTGTAATCATATACTAATGTTTCATTATAAACTGTTTTACAAAGGATTTTAAAACAGAATGTTCCTGACTGTTCTTCCTCGGATCATCACGCCCACATTTCAAGGTGAGACTTTAGAATGAAAAAAAAGCCCAGATTCCATTTCTGAAATCTGAGTTTTGCTTTTATACATATCGAATTAAGCACGCTCAACTTTGCCAGATTTCAAACAAGAAGTACAAACATACATTTTCTTTGTAGCTCCGTTCTCTGTCTTAACACGAACAGATTTTACATTAGATTTCCACATTTTTGGGGATTTTCTATGAGAGTGGCTTACGTTTTTCCAAAGTGAGCACCCTTTTCACAAATAGCACATTTTGCCATGACTGCACCTCCTAACGATCATAATAAGTCTTTCTACAGACTCGCAACATTGACATTGTAGCAGAATCTTTTAAAATGCAAGTACTATTTCACAATTAGCATTCAAAAATTAGCAGTTAATTTAACAGCAAAACAAGATATATCCTGCCAGCAAACAGAGAATGATACTTAGCACTTACGAATGTATTTGGCAAAAATCATTGCAAGGACAAGTCCTACTGCCACCCAGAACAGGGCAAATCCTATGACTTTTTTCATTTTTTATCGACCCTGTGCATTTTCTACTATTCTATGTCTGAATGCTGTCTGCTATGACAGTAACGTTATACTTCCTTGATTCTCCATCCAGAATGTCGGCTTACGTCCTGTTCTGTCATCTTTTCATCTTTCCTGAGCTGAATTTATCAATCGCATCCGGGATCATATCCAGAATCTTTGTCATTGTATCCTGATTTTTAATATTTATAAGCTTTGTCTTACCGTTCTGGATAACAAGAACTGCACACGGAGTCATCTTGCCGCCCAAACCACCGGCGCCTTTTTTCTTTTTATCGCGTTAAAGCACCGGCGCCCACGCCGAATGACACATCGATCAGCGGAAGAATGATCGTGTCTCCGATATGGATTGCATCACCTACAACTGTCTTAGAAGAAATTATCCTGTTCATTCCTGAAAAGAGCGTCCACAGTTCCTTTAAAATTAATATCTGCATATAATGCTTCCTCCTTATTTCCGCATGTTTACCATTCAAAATTTTTATATCTTTGTATGAGCTTCGCACATCTTTATTCCAGAATAATCTCCACGCCACGCTTTGGCAATGTGGCTTACCTTAAATTTTTCCGCAGACTGCAAATCTTCCCTTTGAAACACTTGATGTTCAAAATCAGGTGATCTCACTTTCTTCACTCATAAACGGATAGAGAACTGCCAGAACTGCCAAAACCTTCCGGTATAATACGGATGTCAAATCCATAAATATCTTAAAACAGCTTCTATCTTTTAGGTTTTAATCTTAAGATACCACAAGAGTTCCTTCTTTATGCCTTCATAGGCTCGGAATGTGAGTTTCATGTCCGAACAAACTGTGTCAGCTTGTCCTTTTTTTCTGTCAATAACTTTATTTTATCACACAATCCCTGAATTGTACATTTTATCTTTTGATAAAGGTTTGAATTTTTTGTAATAAGCCATCCTGTTTTTTCTTTAACTTTTTCTGAGTTTTCTTCATGTTCTTCAGCATCTGAGGATATCGCTTCAACAGCTTCTTCCAGATCTTCTTCAGCTTCTTTGAATTCCTTGAATGCTTTCACTGCTCTTAACTTCTTCTGGTTTTTCACCCACATTTTCAGAAATCGTTTTTGCCCTTCCTCCTTCATTTTCATTCTGAATGCCTCCCTTTTTTCCGGCCATCCGTTTCGAACCACGCAAATCGGATACGCCACATCATGTTTCTGATCTTTATAATATACATCTGCCGAAATAGATGTAACAGCCATGTAACTTTTATCTTGTCTTTAATGATGGGCAGTTCCTTCCTGATCTGCCTTTGATTTCATACCGAAAAAGGGACAAAAGAGCAATACAAAGTAGCAATACGAGTATTCCCAGTATCGCTGTGATTATAATTCCTATGATTTTTAAGACCAACAACAATATATGTAGCATTCTATTCTTCCTGCTCTCTGTCTAATATATAAGAACGGATATCCGCGCTCCTTTGTCTTATTATTATACACTTCCTGTGTGATTTCTTCCACCAATTCTAGTGCTCCTTCGTAATCTTTTGAAATTCCCACCACAAAGAATTCATCATTATGGAAAACCGGAAGAAAAAGCAGAAGGTATCTATGTATTTCCAACTGATTTTTTTCATCGGGAGCAATAGAGTACAAGAAAAATTCCCGGAAGAATTTTTCCTGCCTCTATCTTTGTATGATTTTATCTTTTTTCTTTCAAGTCCTTCTGACAAATACAGATGTTTATAATATTTCATACAGAAAACCTCTTCTTCTATGACTTAATAATAAGCGTCAAACACTTTTTTCGCCACATTCACGGCTTTTGCTGAACCGTCAGAGCCTTCAATGATCACACTGATTGCAAGTGATCCGGATTGTCAACATTCGACATACCTTACAAAACCAGGAATGGTCCTTTTTTTTGTCGGAGTTATATTCTGCAGTTCCTGCTTTGCCGGCAGCTGTATAACTCTGTCCGAAAGTACGGAAGCTGTTCCGTACTTACAACACTTGTCATATAGTCCTTTAAGCCGCGCAGGCTTCGCTGGATGTCATAAGGTCTTTGTATTTCTCCGGTTTATTTTCATCAACGATCACGCCTTTATAATTTGTAACCGAATCCACAAGATAAGGCTCCATCAAAGTTCCACCATTCGCAATTGCAGAAGTAATCAGCGCCATATGATAGGGACTCACCTGCGTCTGCCCCTGTCCCATCGCAGTCATCATTTTTCTGCGGTTCCGCATCTTTAGACAGCGTAAAGGAACTCTTCTTGTAAGGAAGAACAGACGGAAGTTTGGAATTAAACAACAATTCTTGTGTTGTTCTGTTGAATTTGTCTACATCCAATTCCTGTCCCATATTGAAAAGGAAGTATTACATGAATAAGCCAGACTGTCTCTGAAATCTACTGTTCCGTGTACTTTTCCTCCGAAACAATGAATGGTATTTGAACCACTGTCAATCTCTCCGGTACAATTGTAAGAATAAGAGGATACATCCGGGTTCTCTCTCATATATTCCAGAGCTGTCACGATTTTAAACGTTGAACCCGGCACATATATTGTCCCTGGGTAACACGGTTTAAGAGAACTTCTTTCATTCGTATTCAGACTTTCCCAGTTTTCAGTTTGGCACACTGCCCGGATCAAAATCCGGCTTAGATACCATTGCAAGGATTTTACCAGTATCCGGCTCCAGCACCACAACTGCCCCTTGGAACTTCCAAGTGCATCGTAAGCTGCTTCTTGAAGATCGACATCCAATGTTGTCACAACGTTATCTCCGATATTCTTCTCATCCTTGAATTCTTTCGCTATTTTTTCCAGAAAAAATGCATTGGATGTAAGAAGTTCAAAATTCATCTCTGATTCCAGTCCTGATTTTCCCTTTGTCCGAATATCCTACTACATGAGCAAACATATTTCCGTAAGGATATTCCTCGTCTCTGTTCCATCCTCTGATGTTGTTGTCTGAGCAAGCACCTTTGCCGTTCTTGTCAAGAATCTTCCTCTCACGACACGTTCTGCCAGAGAGTCCAGTCTTGCATTGTGTGAATTAGATCATATCACGACTTTTCACAACATTGAAATAACACAGATATCCCATCATCACAAGGAACAGTCCGACAAACACATACGTAACTCTAGCGAACTCTTTTGTTTCTTTGCGCGCTTTTTCTGTTTGCGGCGCTTGTCTTCTCTGCGGGGCTTCTTTTTGCTCCTTCTTTGACATTTGCCGGCGCTCTCTTCTTTTTTGCTTCAATTTTTCTGTCTGCTTCCCTTAGCTCGTAGCCTTTCTTTTTTCTTTCTTTCAATGTCCTCTTCCTCGTCTTCTTAATAAATAAAGTCCCTGTATAATCGCGAACATAATGATCGTTTTAATAAGGAGCTTCCGCCATAGCTGACAAGCGGAATCGTTACTCCCGTGGAAGGGATGAATTTTGTCACACCTCCGATGGCAAGAAATGTCTGAAAATGTAACAGGTTCCAAGTCCGAGTGCCACCAGCTTATAAAAAATATTGTGGAGCTGCATGGCAATATTTAAAAACATTACATATACGCTCACACATCAGCGTCATACATAAGGCGAAAATAATACCAAGTTCCTCTGCAATAGCCGCAAAGATAAAGTCAGATTCTCTTACCGGAATTGACATTGGCTCTCCCTGAAACAGTCCCATACCGAACCAGCCTCCGGTACCGATCGCAAAGAGACTGAGCAACCTGGTAACCTCCGTTGTCATACGCTGCAAGCGGATCTTTCCACGCAAGCACACGGACACGTACATGGTTAAACAAATGGTATGCCACTACCGACGCCGCACTTCCTGCACCTAAACCGGCAAGGATATAGAGCGGCTGTCTTGTTGCCACGTAAAGCATCGAAAGATATACCATAAAAATGATCAGCGCAGCTCCCAAGTCCTTAGATGCAACCAAGATCAATACATGAAACGCTGCCAGTGCTGTTGTAATCACAACGTTTTAAATTCCAGTGATTTTTTTTGAAACTGGAAGCTACAAAGAATACGAAAACAATCTTAACCAGTTCCGACGGCTGAACGCTGATTCCTGCAATATCAAATCCAAGCTTCGCTCCATAGGAGACTCTTCCTGCCACTACGACCGCACCAAGAGACACAATACCCACAACTGCATAGAGCGTTCTCCATTCTGAAAAAACTTTTTTAAACTTTCGAATGAGGATGGTAGGAACTATAAAGCTAAGTCCGATAGAACCTGCCGCAATCAAAAAATTGTTTCATGGCAATATCGTAATCCAATCTTGTCAACATGATCAGACCAATGCACAAGAGCATACACATATTATTAACGACCAGTCTTGATACTTTCGGATAAATATCGGATATACAGCAAAATAGTGGCTCCAAGAAGTACTACTTGTGCAAGATAGAAGACAAGCATCTTTATGTCTTCTGTTTCCAGATACATTACTAAAAATGCTATGATATGGATCATAAACATCAACACATTCTGTTGTCTTTAAAAGCTGCTTTTTTATCCGGATCTTGATATCCAAAGATACTAAACATAGAAATGTATACATTGTAATCAACAATATAATACTGTATTTCGACAATTCTACAATTATATTTACCAAAGTCTCACCTACTTTACTCCTCGCTTTAAAATGACCTTTTGTATACTCGATAGCTGGAATTCGATAATTTTGCTTCCCATCCAGAAATGTCTGAGCATAAAGATTCGCGATTTTTTCATCTCTTTGCTGACTCCGTCAAAAATCAGCCGAAGTTCTGCCGGACAGAGTCTTCGGATTTCTTCTGCCTGATGAAGCAGCATTAACGGAATCGGATTATAAATTACATTATAACAGTATTTACAATAATTTTAACTGCAAATTTTTTTCCTCTCCGATCGGTCAAAAATATAAAACATCTTCCTGTTTTTGCACCTTCTGTATTCTTCACACAGTTCGCCGTAATCATCACAGGCTGGTAAACATATGCTATGAAAACGCTATATCTGTTATATCAAGCTCCCACAAGCTCTCTGTCATTTAGTTCCACGGATGCCGTGTATTGGTTCACGCCTTGTTTTTAAGAAATTTTTTGCTCTCCTTATTAAAGACATAGAGGTTATAATCTCCGATGATTTCTTTATCATATCCGTGCCTTGCCAGCCATTGAAGAGTTTCATAGTTACGAACCAGCACGCCGTCATAGCAAGTCACAAGTTCTGAAAATTTTGTTCTATATACTTCATCGTATTGTGCCGGGCAGATATACGGAATCGCCGCATAGACCTCTTATCTGCCGCATTGCATAATTCCCGGTATCCTTTGTCAAAAATAACTGTTTTTTTCAACATAGACAGCATTCAGATCGTCAAAGAGCTGTTTTTTACATGTGCATAGTCGGAAAGCAAACGCCGTAAGTTCGCAGCTTGTTCTCTTGGCCGATGCTTTGCCTTTCTTCAATGTTCTTCTTCCATGTCAAACTTACATCAGACATCTTCCGGCTTCTTTCTGATGCTGTCTTTACCGGTTCTTTCGATGCCACGGTTGAACGACCGCCTCTTCCAAAGATTCTATTCCCTGTCTTCAGTTCATTGAGCTCTGCATCGGAAGGAAAAGATTTCCGCATCCGATATCCAGCTTTCAAACTACTACTTGTCTCGCTGGTCTTGTTCATCTGCTTTCGAATCCGTTCTTCCTGAAGGGTTGATTTTGGCAGTCTGTACTACCTCCCAGAACAGACACCTGAATCTGTCATCAAAATTCAAATCCAGTTTGAGACGGTTCCTTCTGCAAGTTTAATTTACCATTAATTTTTTCTTTTTATTTTATAATTTGCCAGATTCGAGACTTCCTGAATTCCATCTTCCACCCGACCGGTGGAAATCATATTTTCCCATTGTGTTGTTTATAGTAGCCGGAAGACAGTAGCCCCGCCTCTGGTATACCCTTTCTAAACCTTTGATCCTGCACTGATACCTGATAGCGCGCCGCACCTTTTCCGGGACAAATAAAGATCTGCATACCTCGGTACATACTGTGTCACTGTATATACATAACTGGCTGTTTCATACGCCCTTCAATCTTTAAAAGAATCAATTCCTGCTTCAACAAGTTCGGGATCATATCGATCGTACAAAATCCTTCAGGCTCATGAGATCTCTCGGCTTTTGTTTTCTACACGATAAGAAAGTCTGCATGGCTGCGCACAGCGTCCCCGGTTTCCGCTTCTTCCGCCGATCATACTGCTCATCAGGCACTGACCGGAATAGCAGTAACACATTGCACCGTGTACGAAGCATTCAATCTCCAATCCGGTCTCTTTCTTCATGGAACGGATTTCTTCCAGACTTAATTCTCTTGCCGGAACAATTCTTTCTGCCCTTGCGCTTTAAAAAAATTCTGCCCTCTGTCCCTGTCACTGTCATCTGTGTGCTGATATGGATTCCAAGACCCGGAAACCATTCCCTGGATCAGAGAAAGTGCACCTGTATCCTGTACGATCACAGCGTCAAGCCCTTGACAATAATACGGCATCAGATATTTATAAAGTTCTTCCACTTCTTGATCTTTGAGTAAGGTATTAACTGTCATATAGATTTTTTCTGCCATGAAGATGCACATAATCAATAGCAGCAAGAAGCTTTTGCTCCCCAAAATTGTCGGCATAGGCTCTTGCCCCAAAGCGACTTCCTCCTACATACACTGCATCTGCCCTGGCACAGACAGCTGCTTTCAGGCATTCTCAAGAGAACCTGCCGGCGCCAGAATTTCTATCTTCTTTTTGGAACACCTTTCCTCTTTGTCATCTGTATTCCCTTTCTATCTATATATCTATTAATTTTTCTCTCTATCAGAAAAGGCTGTCCAAAGACAGCCCTACTCTTTTTTTTTATTCTTCATTTCAGTTTCTGTTAACTGAACAATCTTCATTTGAAGCTCTTTATTTTCTTCCTTCAGCTTGTCCATTGCTTTTTCTGCATTCTCAATTTGATCTGAACAGATATTAACTCATGCTTCAGATCATACATGTCTTTATCTTTTCTTCGATATCATTTTCCAGAGTGCTCCCCTGCTTCTTTGCCTTAAAATAATCATCAGCAATATTATGCGAGCAGCACGCTTCTTGTCTCTGCGCTCTGTTTGCGATATCCTTCACTGCTTGTACATTCGTGTCAACTTGTGGTTAATATAAGTTGACACTTTCTGTAAATATTCTTCACTTTCAAATCCGCCTCAAGGTAAATACCTTTCCGCCGATCAATACTTCCGTAAAATTTTTGATGATGCCATAACAGCCTCCCTGCAAATTTCTAATTTCTATAACCTATTATAAACTAATATTCTATAAAAGACAACTATTTTTCATTATTTTCATAGGAAATTCCCAAATGTCCGTAAGCTTTTTCTGTCACAATACGGCCTCGCGGCGTCCGCTGGATAAAACCATTCTTAAGCAGATAGGGCTCATACACATCTTCAATGGTCCCCGCATCTTCGCCGATTGATGCCGAAATGTATCAAGTCCTACCGGACCGCCTCCGAATTTCTATGACCGTAAGAAGAAAGATCCCGGTCTGTCTGATCCAGACCTTCTTATCCACGTCAAGAAGATCCAGGGCATAATTGATACTTCTTCCGTAATATATCCGTCGTATTTCACCTGTGCAAAAGTCTCTTACACGCTTCAACAGACGGTTTGCAAGTCTTGGTGTCCCGCGGGAACGTCTTGCAAGCGCGTCTGCTCCACGTTCATCAATTCCCTACACCAAGAACCTTTGCCGAACGCAGAACGATCGTCTTCAGCTCTTCAATCGTGTAATATTCCATCCGGTTTACAACTCCAAAAACGATCCCGAAGCGGAGCTGTCAACATACCGGCTTTTGTCGTAGCTCCCACAAGTGTGAATTTAGGAAGATCCAGACGGATAGATCTCGCAGTGGCTCCTTTGTCCGATCATAATGTCAATGGCATAATCCTCCATAGCAGGATACAACACCTCTTCCACCTGACGATTCAGGCGATGAATCTCATCTACAAACAGTACATCCTTCTCTTGAAGGTTATTTAAAATTTGCCATCTCCCCCGGCTTTTCAATTGCCGGACCAGAGGTAATCTTCACATTCACATGCATTTCGTTGGCAATAATACCGGCAGTCGTCGTTTTCCAAGACCGGGTGGTCCATAGAAAAGTACACGATCCAGCGCATCGCCTCGGTCTTTTGCAGCCGCAATATAGACTTTCAGCATTTCCTTAATCTTCTTTGTCCAATATAATCATCCAGAAGCTGTGGTCTTAAGTTATTCTCTATCTTGATATCTTCTTTCCAGATTTTCTTGTTGTAATAATTCGTCTGCTCATTCTCTTCCACCCTACATCAGAACATCATATTCTTCAATGCTTTTTAAGTACGGTCTCTAACATCTGTATCTTCTGATATTTCCACCTGTTTTACCGCTTTTCAAAGCTTCTGTACTTCCATAACCTAATGCAACAAGCGCCTGTACCGCTTCACTTTGTACGCCGCTATTATTGTTTGTGCAGCTGCGCCTGTTTCTTTATCAGAAACTGTATGATCCAATGCATCCTCAATGCTCAATTTATCTTTTAGTTCTAAGCATCACTTTCTCCGCTGTCTTCTTTTCCAATTCCCGGCGCTGCGGAAATTGCCTTTACATCATTTGATAAACTGTAAATCGAAGATCATCCGGCGACAATACAGATAAGACCGCCTGTCCTCCCCTTTTCGGACCGATCCTGTTCACACCGATCAACAACTTAAATACCGCCTTTATCGTCTCTCAGAGAAAAACCAAATAATTGCATTGCATCTTCCTTCACATTCAAATAAGTATGAATACGCACTTCAGAACCCACCGGCGGGAAGCGCCTATAGACTGCACAGACATAAAGATCCTGTAGCTCTACTCCTCCTACATCCACGATTATACGATCTTCTTCCAATGCAGCCAATTCTCCCCTTTTTATATACTGAATCATAAACTCCTCCTAAAATCTCAGATTAGCAAGCCGTTTCAACATACTGTCTGAAGCTTATCCCGATCAAAAGCCCCGTTACCAGCCCTGCAACAAGAAGTACTGAAAAAAATAATACATTACGCTAAATGTTTCTACGATCAACGACGCTATAATTAACTGCCCCACATTATGAAACACTCCTCCTGGCAATGCTGACACCGATCACGCTAAAACCAACCTTTTTATGGAGGAGCGCCATCACTGTAAGACTCAACAAGCCACCTGCCAAACTATAACAATACTAAAATAATTTCCAAAAATAAACCCCTGAAAGCAACACTCTTTACAATGGACAAAAAGATAAGCTTCTGTCAGATTCATCCGATACAACGCGATCACAATAATCAGATTCGGGCAAGTCCAAGCTTCACCCCGGAATTCCAAACTGAATTGGAATCAACGTTTCCACGTAGCAAAAAATCAATGCCAATGCTGTAAATACGCCAAAATACGCAACTTTACTCTTCACCTTTCACACCTCTAGTTTGTGATTCCGTCTAACTGACTGTTTCTTTACTGTCTACTTCCACCACTACTTTTTATTCGAAGGCAGATAATACTCATGGTTTTTCGACACCGGCTTCTGGTTCACACAGCTTATTTGGGCAATTTGCATCCTCCATATCCGCCTCGTGATGATTTGATTACAAGAATGTTGGAAACCGCCATTGATTTTAATCTCTATCTTCCGCAAGCGAATAGACCCTTCAATCTTGCCTGTTCACCTTAACGGTAACGCTTCCTGCACCTTCTGCGCCAATCACTTCATGGAGCAGAAACGCAAAGTCCTGCCACGCACAGAATTACAACGATCAATACCCAGTCCTTCTTCTGACATGCGCCTTTTTTTTTTCTTTCCTTCATATTTGTTAATTCATCCATATTCCATACCTCTCTTGTGTTCTATTCTAACACAAGAAACTGTTACTGCAATCACATGTTCGATTGCAGGGCAGAGATTTCTTATGTTAAAATAAAAAGAACATTTGAACTATTTACATTATATTTATGAGGTGTTTTATGAAATATAAACAAATAACAGTGAAGTTTTAGTATCTGCCTGTCTGCTCCTTGCCGGATGTGCAAGTTTTGAGAAAAACAGAATCCATCTTATACAGACACATTGTTCGATACTGTCATTAAAGTTCAAGCCTGTGGGATCTTAGGTTCTGCCGACGAAGATGTCCTAAAAGGTGTGAAAAAGCTATGTAAAGACTATGATAAGAACTCGGTATTCTATGACAAACGAAGAAGGAGAACTCTACAAAAAATCAATCATGCAAGAACCGGGGCGCTCCTGTAGAAGTTTCCGATGATATGGTCACATTGATTCAAAAAGGAATTTTACATGTGAATTTTCTCAAAGAGGAGCATTTGTATGCATGTATTTTAGGGCGCAAAATCCCTCAACTGCATTTTTGAAAACACTCTTTTCTAAGCAGCCTTTTCTTCGCTCTTTCCCTCAAATTTCTTGATCTTATCATGAAGAAAACGATGGTATTTATTTATATTTCTTCCAATCGCATACAGCATGAATTCTTTATATACTTTTTCTGCTGTCCGGTAATTGAAACGGCGAAAACCATCATTTTCTTTGATGTCCCCAAAATGTCCTTCTGTCTGAATGGAACGGATCTGCCGGTTCAAAATCCCCTTCTCACTTTGGATGTTTGCATGAGATTCTTCTTTTAAAGCTTCCCATTGTTCATTGATCTTCATGACCTTATTTTTCTCTGTATCTTTTTCTACATTATATTTATAAAGACATTTTGCTTTGTGTTCGCAGCCGCTGCAATCAGAACAGCCATACACCTCAAACGTTTGAGTGTAACCAGCCTGTTCTTTTGTTTCGGTTCTGATATGATGAAGTTCTCTTCCGTCATGGCAGACATAATAAAGCTCATCCTCGAACATCTGTGTTTTCATGTTGTAATACTTCCCAATATCTTCCTGATAAGCACGTGTTTTTCGCTTTTCATGATCCTGCAGTTTGATGTAACTGGAAATGTTCTGTTTTTTAAATACAGAAGATTCTTTTCACTACAATAACCACTGTCTGCCGTAACTTCTCTCAAGACAGCTCCAAATGCTTTTTATGTTTCTCCAAGACCGGAATTAACGTATTATAATCTGTCCGGTCATTGCTTACATATGCCTGAACAATAAAATAATTCTCTACTGCTATCTGAATGTTATATGCTGCTTTTAATTGTCCATTTAGCATGTGGTCTTCTTTCATTCTCATGAAGGTTGCTTCCAGATCTGTCTTGGAATAACTGTTCCGATCTTTCCCCATGATTTCGAAGCATTCTTTATAGCCCATGAGACGTTCACCACAGGTTTCCAGCTCCTCATATAGTTGTTGGATTTCTGGTTTTCTTTTCCCTTTTCCATAAACAAATGTGATATGTTCCTGCTCTGCGATCTGAAGCAGATTTTTCTGAGTTTCAGAATCTCCAACGGAGAACAATTGTCAATTTCGATGATTGTATTATTGGAAATCTTCTTGTGCTTTGTCAGCTTCCGTTTCCGGTTCTTTTCAATGACATCCCTTACTTTATCCATTCCTTCGATCACAAACATATGAGCATGGGGAATGTCATATTTGATGCCATACTCATTTTCATCAATCAGAACATTATATTTCTGATACAGAGAATCAATCGTATCTAACAATCCTGCAAGATGGTAGTTCAGTGTCCCTCTCCAGACAAATGTATAACGGTTTGCATTGGCTTCTATTTTTGTGCCATCAATAAAAAGAGATTTTAAAGTAATGAGTCCTTCTTTTTTGCAGACGGCGAAGAAACTGATAGTTCAGTTCATCCAATACATCAGCTGTTAGTTTTTATTTTTAAATTCATAAAAAGCATCTCTTTTTGGTTTTTCCCCTTTGGTCAGCCAGATAAAAGCAAGATCTCTCTGGCATAAGTCTACAATACGGTCAACAGCTCTTACCCCGCGCATGTTTGCGTAAGTAACAACAGCATACAGCATGATTGGATTGTACCCGGTTCTTCCCTGGTCTGAATAACAGGCCAGCAGGCCTGAAAAATCCAATTCCTCCATCACTTTTTTCGGGGTATAGACAGGATCGTCATCGGGTAGATTCAATTCGAAGAAGCTGAAATTAATTTTCTGTTGCCCAAAATTCAAAAAAGTCGTTATAATAATCTTGTTTAAGCATAGTTCAGTTCTGATAAAATCTCTTCATCTCGGATACCGGTGCACTTCCTACAACAATACTATCATCGCCATTCGGTCTCCGGTGGAACAAAATACAGAAAATTGTCCATTACATGCGCTGAATATCTGTAAACCTCTTTGCGGATACGCCCCACCATTTCTGCCGGAACCGTCAGGAACCGTCAAAGTCATAATATGGCTCCAGCAGCACAGATTCTGCCTGCATCAAGCCCTGCCGGACTGCCCGGTAAGTGGACTGACGGAAATCTCCGCCCTCGGTATGTTTTCAAATGCGCGCGACCTGCTGCCAGCGTAATCTTCATATCCGTAATCTCCGCTCCCATAAGTACTCCTCGGTGAGCTTTTTCTGACAGATGTGTAAGAATCGGTCTCTGCCAGTTTCGATCCAGCACATCTTCACTGCATATACTGTCAAATACCAGTCCACTGCCGGACGCTGCCGGCTCCATGATCAAATGTACCTCTGCATAATGACGAAGCGGTTCATAATGTCCCCACCTTCTACTGTATTTTGATTGTTTCCTTATATACAATATTTCCACTGTCAAACGATACCTTCACACCAAAGCGCTCTTCTATCCAGACTGCGCAACACTTCGGTCTGTACCTCTCCCCATAAGCTGTACGTGGATTTCCTCCAGCTCTTCATTCCATACAACACGAAGCATCGGGTCTTCCTCTTCAGAATACGAAAATTCTGAAGCATAGCAGGAATATTTACATGCTCCGGAAAGATAACACGGTAATTAAGTACCGGTGACAAATGAGGCGGTTCTGACCTTTGTTCTTTTCAAGTCCCTCTCCCGGATATGTCTTTGTCAGTCCGGTCACTGCACTGAATCGTCCCTGCAGCAGCCTCCTGTACCATCTCATATTTCTCACCGGGTAAATACGAATCTGATTCACCTTCTCTTCCCATGGCTCTTCCGGATTGTTCTCCGCCGGCAAGCTGATCCTTCACGCGCAGTCTTCCGCCTGTAATCTTAAGATGGGTCAGACGATTCCCCTGACGATCTGGAAATCTTAAATACCTTCGCCCCAAACGCTTGTCCCCATCTGACTGCTTACAGTATACTTTTCGATATCATTTAACAGCTCCTTAACTCCTTCCACTTTCAACGCAGAACCGAAATAACACGGATATACTCTCCGCTCTTTAATCAATCTTTTTCACGTCTTTTTCCGGAAGCTCGCCGACTTCCAAATAAGTTTCAAAAGCTTTCTCATCACAAACCGCTATATTTTTCGCAAAATTCCTCTCGCTTCTCTTCGTCATGCGCTATATCAAAAGCTGTAATTCCTTCACTCAGCGACTTTTTTAACTCACTTTAGCAACTGTTCGCGATTCGTTTCCTTCTTGATCCATCTTATTTACAAATAAAAATACAGGTATTTTGTACTGCTCTAACAGCCTCCACAAAGTTCTCGTATGTCCTTGCACGCCGTCTGCTCCGCTGCTATCACAAAGACGCATAATCAAGAACTTGCAATGTACGCTCCATTTCTGCTGAAAAATCTACGTGCCCGGCGTGTCGAGAAGTTGTTACTTTTTTTATCTCCAAATCGAAAACCGCCTGTTTGGAAAATATGGTGATCCCTCGGTCTTTCTCCAATTCGTGTGTATCAAGAAAGCGCATCTTTTATGATCTACCCGCCCCAATGTTCTGATTTGTCCGGTCAAATACATCATACTCTCTGATAAAGTTGTCTTCCCGGCATCCACGTGGGCGCAAGAATGCCAAGGGTGATATGCGAACATCTGGACTCTCTTCCATAAAAAGTTCCCCCTTTCTCTTACTATGCGTTAAGTTAAAGTCCTCGAACCGTTCTTTCAAATCTGAGTTATCCTGTCATCGGAAAAAATTCTGATAGAAATTCTTTGTATAAAACCGACGTAAACAAACCTTTTTTCACCTGCATAATTGATAAGGCGTCTGATAAAACGTCCGCAAGATATAGAGCTGAAAAATTCTCTGATTCTCATCATCCAGAGTCTTCATTGCCTCCTCGCAAGTCTTCAAAATTGATGCCAGTCCCCAATATATTTCTCATAAGATTTAAGTTTCGGAATTCCAAGCCATTTTTTCACTTTAATCTTACTTTGATCCTTCTTCTTGCATTCATTTACTTGCAGAAAATAGCGGAATCCATCTTCCTCATAATAGCGTCAAGTGGAAATAGTCGACAAATTCCCGGTCTGAATGGATGAATCGAGGCATCTTCCGTTTTCATCAAGAAAAGAACAAGACTCTGAATCCCCGACATTTTTAACCGCGGAAGAATCACCCCGTCCACCACCTGTAATTCTATATGCTCTTCCATTAATCCTTCGAAAGTCTTTTCCAAGTCCTGTGCACAACAACCAGAACATCAAGGGGTCCAAAACAATAGACGCCATCCCACTGCAGCAGGCTGAACAACCTTCACAATCATGACAATCTGCCTTCACAAGATCATTTGCAGTATATAATTTTCCATCTGAAATATCTTCTAATCGAATGTTACGCTTCATAAATGTATCCCTTGCTCACACTCTTTATTCCTATCTACACTTCGTCCAGTTCCTCAAACATTTCCCGCACTGCGGGCGCATTTTCGTCAGCTTCTTGATGCTTAAATCGTCCGCTTTATTATTTGCCAGACGAAGATTATTTCTCCGATGAAAGGAGCGCATCTTTTCGTCTTTTGCAAATGCGTAATCGTCTTATCAATCATCAATCGCCGTCTTAAAACGATCGCTTGCAATCCGATAATTTCTTGCAAAACCTTCTTTGAATGCATTCATATTCTCTTCAAAATGAAGGATATCGATCGCTGATTTTTCACCACCTGAAGTTCCTGCTTATATTGCAATGAATTAAGTGCCGCATTTCTAAGCAAAGTAATCATCGGAATGAAAAATTGCGGACGAATCGCATACATCTTCTCGTATTTATAAGATACATCTACAATTCCATTATTATATAATTCGTTGTCGATTTCAAGAAGTGATACCAAAACTGCATATTCACAGTTTTTTCTGCCGTCTGTCTTTGTCCAGCTCTTTGAAAAAATCTTCGTTTTTGTTTTGTGGCAGTCTCATCCATCTCATTTTCATTTTCAAACATAATTGAAATAAATTCTGTTCCGTCTGTCCCTGCCTCTCTGAAAATAAAGTCTCCCTTACTCCCGCTCTAGCATCGTTATCTTTTCAAAAATAAGCATTAGGAAATGCCGTCATACGAATGGAATTAAACTGGTTCATACAATGCTGTTCTAAGCTCTCGCCAACCATTTTGGTAGACTGGACGCGCTTTAAAGTCCTTGTAATATTCAATCTGTTCATCCTTTAATTTCAGCCGGTCTTCATACTGGGTCTTCATAGACTGCTCTCTTAATTTACTCTGCGCCTCTGTATTGGAAATCTTTCCCTTTTAAGTCTGGTAATCTCTGTCTGCTTCTCAGACAGCTCTTTTCTTTTGCTGAATGGCTTTTGAAACTGCCAATTCTCTTCGGTCTTCTCTCCGGCAATCTGCATTTCTGACTGCTCGATCATCCGATCTTTTTTTGCTAATTCTGAATCCTTGGATGTTATGATTTCTCCCAGTTTTTCTCCTGTTCCATCCTGACAAGTTTACATCCGTTTTCTTTTCTCTTCCAAGTCTTTGGCGCGATATTCTAATTCTTTTTTAAATTCATCATCCCCTCACCTGCCGTCAGAATCTGTGCATATTCCGATTCGTCTACCTGAAAAAACAGTTCCGCAATTGGGACATTTTATTTCCTGCATAACTTAATGCATCCTTTCTAACATTCTACATTTCTTGTCGCGACAATATCCACTCCTGTACCTGCTACATTTTCCAAATCGCATCCCCAATGTGTACCGGCGCCTGAACCTCTATTCCTCTTAATGCCTGTCTGCATGCAAAAATCTTCTCTTTCGGAATATCTTCTTTTGTTTTACTGACACTGTGCCGGAAGTTCCATTTACGACCTTCACGGTTGACGTTACAATTCTCGTTGGATTCGTCACTTCTTTTCGCATAGACTTCTCGCCGCGCCTGCATGTATTCCCCGCTTACGCAAGTCACATTCTCTCCGTCCATCTCTACCTTCAGGGGAACACCCACCGGACAGTTAATACAAGTCAGATTTTTGATCTCATATTCTATGCCTCCTCAATCTTTATCGTTATTGTGTCAAGATTCGGATATTTAAGAAAGCTCTTCTTTGCTCAGTTTAATTTCTTCCATCTCACCGGGAGCAACAATCTGTCTCTTTCTATAAAGCACTCTTTTTCCTCATCAAAATATACACTGATATAACAATTCTGGTAGACATTTCCACACGAAAAGCGAACTGTCAGTTTCTCATCTATCCGCATTGGATTAATTGTCTCCGGCACCGTATATCGGACACCCGCCAATGGGCGCAGTTTAATCTTTCTCCCCTGTTCGCTTGCGCTTTCTCCCTTCTTGTACATACATTGCCGCATTCTTGCCCGCTGCCGCCGCTTCTTCGACACAAAGTCTACGAGATCGTGTACATGCAATGCATTCCCATTAGGCAAATACACCTTCTATACTTGTTTCCAGTCTCTCATTGACCTTCGGCCCCGACGTAATCGGTTGAGTTTACTCCCATACTGCCGGAAATCTCATTTTCCGGAATCAAGCCTACGAAAGCAACAACGTATCACAGGAATAAATTCTTCCGTACCTTAATTGGTCTTCTGTTCTCGTCTACTTCAGCTAACGTAACTCCTTCTACCCGTTCTTTCCCTTTAATATCAATCACGGTATGGCTTAACTTCAACGGGATTCCATAATCATCAAGACATTGAACAATATTTCTCTTTAACCCTCCGGAATATGGCATAAGCTCTGCCACGACTTTCACTTTCGCACCTTCCAGCGTCATACGCCTTGCCATAATCAGTCCGATATCACCAGAACCAAAATTACAACCTCCGCCCCGGAAGAAATCCTTCCATATTTACCAGCCTTTGTGCTGTTCCTGCTGAATAAATTCTGCCGGACGATATCCCGGAATATTTAATGCCTCTGGATAGTTCTCTGCATCCCATTGCAAAAATGATTGCCTTGGCTTGAATCTCAAACATTCCCTCTTCCTTTTGATTCATGGCGGTCACTCTTTTATCACGACTTACATCCATCACCATTGTATTTAATTTATATTTCGATATTATATGACTTTACCTGTCCGATAAACCGGTCTGCATATTCAGGACCAGTCAATTCTTCTTGAAATGTGTGAAGGCCAAAACCATTATGGATGCACTGATTCAAAATACCGCCAAGCTCATGATCTCTTTCGAGGATCAAAATACGATCGATTCCTGCTTCTTTGCTGCCACTGCTGCTGCAGCCATCCCTGCCGGACCGCCTCCTACAATTACAATATCATATACTTTCATATCTGGCATCCTCCCTACAACTGATCGCTATTATTTTTCCTACAATAATCTGGGATCTTTCCGCCTGATTTTTGTAATCTCTTCTATATTGATTCCGCGTTCTCTTGCAAGAATTTCCATTGTTTTCGGTGAACAAAAACCTGATTGACAACGCCCATTCCCGCTCTTGTTCTTCTTTTTATACCATCTAATGATTTTGCTCCCAGCAGCTTGATCGCATCTATAATTTCCCTTCTGAGATCGTTTCACAGCGGCAGATTATATTTCCATACGCCGGATGTTCCTTGATCGAATCATTTCTCTCTTCCATAGAAGGCGTCTTCGGATCGAAAGAATCCTTTTCTTCCGGAAACAAAGTCAGACTTCTCCTCCAAGTCCCATCTTTTCTTTAAAATCTCGCCACCATTTCCCCAATCGCCGGACAACTGGTAAGCCCGGAGATTCAATGCCTGCACAATCAATAAAACCTTCGGCATCTTCTACTTCCCCAATAATGAAATCACCGCTATCCTCATGAGCACGAAGTCCTGCAAAAGTAATCACCTGTCTAAGCGGAAGATTTTTCACATTTAGCTCCGCTTTTCTAAGCACTTCCTCTAAGCCTGCCTGTGTTGTATTACATCCTTCTTTATCCTTCAATATCGATAGCAGTCGGTCCAAGCAAAGATTGCCGTGAACGGTTGGCGTCACTAAAATTCCTTTTTCCCAATCTGCTTGGCAGCGCAAAAATCGTCCGCCCCACATGATTTCCTGTTGTCTTATCCAAGAGACAATAGTCGCCTCTTCTCGGAGTGATATGAATCTTTTTCTCACTTACCATATTATGAAATTGATGCGCATAGACACCAGCTGCATTTACGACACAACGAGCATATAAAACTCCTTGATTCGTCTCAAGTGTATAGCCAGCTTCTGTCTTTTTGAATCATTTTTCACTTCCGTATCAAATCGAAATTCCACGCCATTTTCGTAAGCATTCTCCGCCAAAGCAAGATTTAAGCCAAACGGACAGACAATTCCTGCTGTGGGCGCGTACAATGCAGCAGACACGTCATCTGTAATATTTGGTTCCAACTCTAATACTTCCTGCTTATTCAAAATCTTGAGATCTTTGACTCCATTTTCACCCCTCGTTCATAAAGCTCTTGAAGCTTAGAAAAATCGTCATCCTCGCGGCAAATAACAAAGAGAACCACACCTTTGAAACGGGAACCAGTTCTTCTGACAGACTCCCCATTATCTCATTTCCCCTTACATTTAGCTTTGCTTTGCGATCCAATCTCCCGCATCATATCCGGCATGTACAATCCCGCTGTTTGCTTTCGACGTTCCACAGCATACGTCTTCTTCCCGCTCCACAACACATATCTTTATCTCATAACGGAAAGTTCACGTGCCACTGCTGTTCCGGTCACTCCGCCTCCAATAATTACCACATCATACATCAGGGCAAATACTCCTTTGCATCAAATAATATATTTGTACATCTCATAACTGTCCATCAGTCATTTTGTAATTATAACATATCTCATGCAAAAAGCGGCAGAAATATAAATTTATATGAGCACTTTACGAAAAAAATTTACGAAAGTAATTCTTTGAAACCTTCTGCCTGGTAAATATTTCCATTACTTTGTCAAATATCGGTACATATAAAAATACAAATGCTACTGCAAATCCGTTGTTCACAATTCGAAGCAGCATTGCTGTGTTCATTCCATATATCCCCATGGCAGAAGCCCAAGCGCACCAAAGGAATTAAAAATTGTCTGCCATCCGTATGTGGCAGAAAAACCAACACAAATTCCACCGATGATTCCTCATCCCATACATACTTTCCGGCAATATTTTTATAAGAATAAAGAATCCTACACACCCCAATACATTTCCGATAAATCTGAAAAACATGTGGCTTTTCTTTTTCTTACAGCATCACTCGGATGGATGACAGACATGGCTGCAATTCCAATCCACATAACCCTCGGGAGTCCGATGAGTTGGCCTAAAAACATAGCAAGGCTTACACCTAAAGAAACTTTTATATGCCATCTTGTCTCTGACGCATTTACACTGACTGCCGAAATAACATCTTTTAATTTGATAAAGCAATCTGGACTTCCATCAACTATGAGGAATTTCTACAAAAAATGCAGTTAGCTGGATATGAAGTCCGGCAGGGAAAGCATCTTTCTTTCCGTGCACCGAACAAAAAAATTTCACTTATATGAAATCTCTGGGAAGTTATTATACGGAAGAAAACGTCCGCATCCACTTAGCTAAAAATCGTAGCAAAGTGAAAACTCCAAAACATCTGTCCAGAGAAGCTCGCCTGTATATCAATATCTCCACGTATGTAACGACTGGCAATCGAGAAGGATTTGAACATTGGGCAAAACTCAATAATCTAAAAGAGGCAGCCCGCACCTTCAACTATCTTTCAGAAAATAACCTACTGAATTATGAGGATTTCAGGCAGCATGTTTCTGATGTTGATGCTTCTGTTAAAGCGGCTGATCAGAGAATAGCACACATCACCAGTGAGCTAAGCACGCAGAAAGTCATTCAGAAACACTGTGATTCTTACCGGCTCTGCCGTAAAGTGATAGAAGATTGCAAATCTGCAAAAAATCCAAAAGAATACCGTTCCAAGCATCTGGCAGAATACCAACTCCACGATTCACTAAAAAAAGAGCTTCAGGATCTCGTTACCAAAATCCCTAGCTCTGAAAAAAATCCAGAAGCGGATTGAAAATCTTGAATCTGAACAAGCTGCTACCGTCCGGGAAAAACAGAAATTACAGAAAAAGCAGAAAACACTGGATATCATTCAGCAAAATTTCTCTGTGCTGCTCGATGCTCCTGAAATCAATTCAGACTTACTTCCGGCAAAACGGGAACCTGTTTCTGTCACAAGAGATAAATAAGATTGCACTGACAACTCAATTATTCTCTTCCAAATCTTCCCAAGGTTTCAGACCCATTTCCTCCCAGGTGACACCATACGGTGCACCTCCGGAGGTATAACCGGCAATAACGAAAAATCTGTCATCTTGCAAGATTTCTTCTTTAGCCAGATTATCTCTTGTTTCTTGTTTCCGTCTTGCTCGCCTCTGCTGCTTCTTTTGTTTCGCAACAGCTGCTTTTTCTTCCGGCGTTTTCTTATGTTTTTTTGCCATAAGTGTTTCTATTATAATTCCATTCTGAATGTCTCTCAGGATACGTTCTTCATAACTCTTTTCACGCTTTTCAACAATTTTATAAAATTCTTCATATTCCGTTTTAGGAGCAAGCGATTGAACTGCCGTAAACAAACTTTTGCATATATCATTCATTTCAGTAGCATCCGGCATTCGCTGATTCTCAAGATAAAACTTCAAGTGCATTTTGTATGTTTTATCTGCTATTGCACTCTTCTGTTTTTGTTTTAAGTCTTTATAGCTTCTGTCGTTCCTCTGCATCTACAATTCCTCATCTGCCTTCTTTCTCCCGTGCCATCAAAAGCATTTTTTCAAAAGACTGAGCGAATCTTTCATCATCTTCCTCCGTCCGCTTCTTCGGTCCCTTGACATGACATTTACGGGAACTTCTTCTGGCTTTTTTACTCAGGTGACGTTCCATTAGCATCTGATCAATATTATCATCCGTGTACCATTTACCTGATTGATGAATAGCATAAGCACCTTTTCCCAATGCCATTGCAGCCACACCATAGTCCTGTGATACGACAATATCTCCTTTATGGCAGATACTAATCAGTTTATAATCTACTGCATCTGCTCCTGCACCGACAACAACAACTTTACTATAAGTCGATGACAGAACATGGTTTGTATCACACAACAACATTACCGGGACACTATGCTCTTTTGCAACTTTTTCAATGATCGCAACCACTGGGCAGGCATCTGCATCAACAAATATTTGCATCTTTCTATTTCTCCTCTGAACCATTATAAGAATAAGCTCTGCTGTTCGTATTCTGCCTCTCGTTTTAGCTGAACCGGTACCTGATGCAGAATTTGCTCCATTTTCCTGTCATCGAACCAATCTTTCAGCTGTCCTTTTTCCAATATCAGCGGCATACGATCATGTACTTTTATCATAGATTCATTGGCTGCTGTAGTCATAATCACAAATCGTCGTTCATTCTCAAACCAATCACAGAAGCCAGCCATATACAATACTGGTGCATCATATCTGGAAAATGTATTTTTCTCTTTTAACCGATTCCATTCATAGAACCCACTTGCCGGTATCAAAATGCGGTGATAGAGGATTCCATTTCGAAAAGAAGGTTTATCCATAACAGATTCTGCTCTTGCATTTATAACCAGATTCTTTCCTTGTGACAATGGATATCCCCACTTGCAAACATCCAGTTTCAATCCATGTTCTGATTTTTCAATGATCGGTGCTACATTGGTTGGAAAGATATCTCCTGCAAAATGTTCCTGCCGGATCCGTTGGTCTATATCATGCACTACTTTTTCGATTTCATCTGCCATATCAGAATCAATATAATATCTACCACACATAATACTTCCTTCACTTATAGATTCTATTTCATCAAATATACATCATTTATTTCTAGGCACTTTAAACTCAGTTAATTTATAATTTTGAATCCACCCCATACATTCTTCACCATCTTCATTCTCCCAAATTATCTGTCGCCACTTTTTATATTTATCTATAATTCTAACAACTTTCCCTTCCTCAAGCTTTTCAATTACAATCGAATGGCAGTCATGCTTCAGTCGTACAATAGATTCTCTATTAACGATTCTATATTTAGTCGTATTTAGCTCCTTCGCATCATATCCCATTCCAACGATGTAATAATTATTGACTTGTTGTGTATAATTGTAATTATTTATCGTTGTTGCTGAAGAATTCGTAACTCCCAAAACAACTGATATAATCGTAATAATAAAGTTCAGCCATTCTCGTATTTCTTTAACATCTATCGTTCGTTTTTCTTCTATTGGCAAATTCTGCTTCTCTTTATTTATCGAAAGATTCGTTGCTCTTTCATATTCCGATGCAATAGTTTCTGACACCGTATCAATATCCCATTCTTCGGATTCTGAGAAAACTTGATCGGTAACTCTTCCCAATAAATTTATATGAGGCTTCTGGCATAATGGTGGAAGCCTAACACCATAAATTAACAACACCATATTGAAAAAACACTTGTGTCCTTTAATGTATTAACTGCGAAGAAAAACACAAAAGGAGTATTCACAAGTGGCTTCAGTTAATACATTATGCAAAAGTGTCCTTAATGTCAAGAACACAGTTATAAAAAATTGTAATCTTTACTCTGATAAGAATGGAGTTAAACATATTCGTATCCAAGCAAGACCTAATAAATGGCACGAGAACGACTGCCCATTCTGCCATAAATCATGCCCTGTTTATGATAAACATTCCAGTAGTATAATGCCGAGATATTACGAAGATAACTCGTAGAAAATGCAAAGTCCAGTCGCAAGTTTAGACACGATATTGCTCTTAACAGTCGTATAAAATCAACATTTGCAGGGATTTATCAAATTCCGACATACCGTCTTAGAAAATGAATAATCCCTCGCAATTCATTATGAGCTACGAGGGACTGCTTACTGACTGTTAAAGCGGTAGCCGATCTCACGAACACTATCTATGGAAAAGTGAGAGTTTGTATCACAAAGTTTTTTACGAAGATTCCGAATGTGAAAGCCTACGGTATCCTTTTCATTGCCTGCTGATATTTCGCCCCACACCTTATCATAAATCTGCTCGTATGTAAGAACACGACCTTTATTGGCTGCGAGCAAGCAGAGTATATCGTACTCTTTGACGGTCAGTTCAATTTCCTGACCGTTATTGATAACTCTGCGCCGGCTCAAATTGATTTCTAAGCCGGAAAGGGATAATGTCGGCTCATATGAAATCTCTAATTTTTCAAAATCAGGGTGCTGTTTTACAAAAGCCAGCATATCGTCAAAGGCTGTTGAGTCTTGTGCTTTGAACTCCATTATTACGATTCGCCCGATATTATCACCCCCCTTGGTTAGTTTTTTTTGTCTTGGACAACATAAGATTTATTGCGTGAGATAATACGATTCATCAATCGTTTTCAGAATAAAATTCACATCGTCATAACGAGAGGAATCGGACTGAGAGCCTAAACTGCATATCAAAAACTCTTTTCCGTGCTGCTGGTAAAGCACAATCAAGTTATAGTCGTCAGACAGAGAGCCAGTCTTAATTCCGCATACATTTTCGTTGTAATATTCGGATGTCGGATCAAGGAAGGCGTTTGTATTCTGCCATATTTGTGTACTGCCATCAGGCAGTGTTGCCGTATAAGTGTTTTGAGATACAATTTCTCTAAACCACGAGTATTCCAATAACCGATATACTACTTCTTTCAAATCTAAAGTGGTGGTAAGTGCCTCCATATCAAAACCACTCGGATCATATAAAACTGTGTCTAAGTACCCCTGCTGTTGCAAATGCAGGTTTAAGTTCTCCATAAAAATCCTCACACGCTCTTGACAGCTTTCTGCTTGCGGCGAAAGTAATCCTCCACAATAATCAGCAACCACATAAGCTGCGTCATTCCCTGACGGTACTAACATTGCCGCAAATAGATTGTGTAAAAAGTATTCTTTTTTCCTTGATTTGAGCAACAGACTAGCACCATAGTCTGCAACAACGATACTATCAAGGTCTGCTAAAGTTGACGCATACTCAATAACAAACAGCTTGGCTA
>VOFH01003856.1_pt1 | contig 42853 bp, 83 predicted proteins | sample 5384091 | NCBI WGS metagenome assembly VOFH01 (sample SAMN12384727, study PRJNA508395) | human gut metagenome | isolation source: healthy gut G | host: Homo sapiens
GTCAGTGCACTCTGGCCGCCTGCTGCCAGCAGAACATGGTCCTATGGGTAGAAAAGCCTGATTTTGAAGCCATGCCACGCCGGCTTCACGCTGCCGTCCTGTTCTCCGGGTCATCGTAGGAAAAAGAGGTTCAGGGCGTCAGGACGCTTTAACAGCCGCTCTGTGTAGTTTTTGACCAGCCGGTTCCCGGACACCTGGGGACCAGTGCGCCCATTTCAATCATCCGCGGATTCTCCCGTCCGCACAGCAGAATGGTCTCCGCAGAGACATCCGCACAGACGTAGGTACCGTTTCCTACGGAGGCAGACAGAAGGCCCTTTCTCCGCACAATTTAAAGGCCCTGATATGGTGCTTAGGTTTACATCAGGTAATCCGCCAATTCTCTGGGGCGGCAGCTTTGTTCCTAAGCTTTCAGCGTTCCGTTCTTAATATCTTCTTCCATCAGGCTTACCAGCGCGATATTTTGGGCCTGATGTTTGCTTAAACTGGTTTCAGCTCATGGGATAATTGTCAAATGAATTGATAGACATAATCTGTTTTTCCTCTGTATGATCTCTGTGGTTTGTTTGTATGGGTATTTGCAAAATTGTCTTGCATACAATTTTACTGTTGTTCGAGTCCTTTGCAAGTTTATAATGATACCATTATAAAAACCACTGTAAAGAAAAAAAAATGGACAAAGGAGCAGCAGTATGGAACATTTATATTCTGAGCGGATTAAATCCACACCACCGTCATTCATCCGAAGTATTCTAAAAACCGCGGCTGACCCTGCAAATCATCTCATTTGCAGGAGGACTGCCAAACTCCTGTATCATTTCCCCAGGAGGAACTTCTGGTATCCATGGAGCGCATTGTAAGGGATTATGGGAGCAGCCTGTTCCAATATTCCATCACGGCCGGACTCCCTGAGCTGCGCCAGTATAGCGGACCGCTACAACCGCAGATTCGGCCTGAAACTTGGCATTGAAAATATCCTGATTACCACAGGGTCCCAGCAGGCCCTGGACCTTATATCCAAGGTCCTGTTAAACACAGGGGACGGAGTGATTGTGGAGAAGCCCAGTTATCTTGGGGCCATACAGGCATTTTTCCCCAATATCAGCCGGTATTTTATCCGGTTGAGCTGACAGAGGAAGGGATGGATATAGAACAGTTAAAAGATGCTCTGAAACATGATGTCAAATTTATATATGCCATTCTGGGACTTCCAGAACCCCACAGGACTCAGCTATTGTGCTGAAAACAGAGCGTGTATCCGCGAGGTTCTGAGGGAGCGGGAAATCGTTTTGGTGGAGGACGACCCTTATGGGGAACTGCGCTTTGACGAGGGCGGCCGCATTCCTTTATATCGGGGCAGGACAGCTGCCGGGCAGCATTCTGCTGGGGACATTTTCAAAGACAGTGACCCCGGGCATGCGAACCGGCTTTATGATTTGCGCTGACACGGAACTTGAAACATATTTCGGTGGCAAAGAAGCCAGTGATTTACATACAAATATCTTCTCCCAATACCTGATATGGGATTATCTGATGCACAACGACTATGACGCCCATATCGACCAAATCAGGCAGCTGTATAAGGAGCAGGCACAGGCTATGACAGAGGCGATGGACCGGTATTTTCCGGAGACAGTCAGGTACACCTGTCCCCGCGGAGGCATGTTCTTATGGGTGACACTGCCGGAAGGGGTCAGCGCCTTATCGCTGTTTCCCAAAGCCCTGAGAAAAAGGTTGCGTTTGTTCCCGGTGATCCGTTTTACATCAATATGACTGATACCAACACCATGCGCCTTAACTTTACAAACGCGGACTGAGCATGATTGATGAGGGGATCCGCAGGCTGGGAGAGCTTCTGCGGGAAATATAAAGCAAAACATACGGCCTATCATTTCAGGGAAGGACTGTCTCGCCAGGGGGAAGGTACCGTGAACACGCTTCCCTGTCCTTTCACAGATTCCGCGTGAATGCTCTCCCTGCCCAGTTCTTCCACTGTGATACGGGCAATGTAGAGCCCCAATCCGCTGCTTTCTGAGGCATCGGGCCGTCCTGAATAAAAAACGTTCAAAGATATGGGGAAGATGCTCAGGCTCAATCCCCATACCTGTATCGCTTTACCCGTATCGTCACGCCGTCCTGGTCCAGGCAGGGGAATGGTGATAACGCCGTCCTCCGGCGTGAATGATATGGCATTGTAAATCAGGTTCTCAAAAAAGCAGCAGCAGCTTTCTCTTCTGCGCCAGGATAAATGCCTGGTCTTCCAGTTTTCCACCCGCAGTTCTATACCGGATATGCAGGCCTCAGGTTCATTATCGTGACTGACCTGGGACAGCAAGCCGTTTATTTCTATTAATTCCCTTGGCTCCGTAATCTTATCAAAAGCATTTAAGTCTCCCAGCACGTACATTCGTCTGCATAGTTCTTCATTTTCACTGCTGATTTTATCCAGATATTCCTTCAAATCATCATCCAGATATAAATTTCCCCCTGAGAATCAAATCTGTAAATCCGTGAATGGCCACCACGGGCGCCTTCAGGTTGTGGGCCAGGTCCGAGAAAAATGCCTTGCGTTCATCCAGCACCGCATGAAGCTCCCTGGTGCGCTTCTGTACCTGGTCCTCCAGGTGCTCGGTGAGTGCCTGGTTCTGCTTCAGGACCCGGCTTATGTGCCGGACCGTGAGAATCCAGAAAATGATGACCAGGATAAAGCCGCTGTATTCTGTCTGCCATCCCGTATAAACAGGCTCGAACTGGTTATTGTCCAGAAGATTGGACACCATGGCCGCCCCCATGGTTAAACATCCGGCCAGCACCAGGCCCGCGCTGTCCCGGTTCATCCACAGGCCGTATACCGCACATTCCAGCAGATAGAGCCAGATAAGAAGCTTGTATCCGTCCAGGAAGGCGCCGTAAAGATTCACCAGGCGGGGGGCGGCAGGTATGAGGAAGAGGACGGACAGGCCGCATACGGCACAGGCCGCAGCCGCAGCCGGGCGGAGGAATCTCCTGTACCACAGTTTTCCGCTGAAACCGGCTTCCACGGAGGAGAGCACCATGACCTCATACAGCATAGCCATCCAGGAGACATCCTCCACGGCATACCAGAGCCTTCCGGACAGACCCAGCTGGTGAATGAACGGATAAAGCGCAGTGGATGGAAAAGAACAGGCATAATAAGCCGAAATGTATCAGGCGCCTGTCCCTGTCCCGTATTCTCCAGGCAGCGGCCGCGTAAAGGCACAGGGCCAGGGGAAAGATACACAGTATGCCGTAGAACATATGGCGCAGAAATAACATCCTGTGGACAGCCTCCAGGGTGCCAAGGGCAGGGGATAGGTCAGACCGCTGTAATAGTGGCTGCGGTTGTCTGTGTTTAACAAAATTTCGGCGGTGCCGTCCATGTAAAAGGCTGCAAAGGGGCTGCCCTGTTCCACCGGCTGTCCGTTTATCCAAAGTTGATAATCCGTAAACAGCTCCGGCACTTCCAGGGTCAGAAGCCTTGGTTCTCCGTCATATCGCAGCAGCAGGCGGTAGGTGGCCCTGCCAAAGGGCGAATGGCCGGAGGAGAGGAAGGAAAAGTTGGAATACTGTCCGATGAATATGAAGGACATGGATTGGTCGGAGCAGAACCGATGGTATCGGGTGTCAGCAGCTGGTCGGATAGAATTCCCCCATCCGTCAATGAGAAACAGGGGCCTGCTGCCTGTCAGGTCACGGGCGGAGAATGCAAAGACACCCTGACTTCCATAGGGGAGGCCCGTTTGTGTATTTGTTATCTTTCTGATACAGGAACTGGAACAGAATAAGGACAGCCAGAAGCAGGGCTGCCGCTGCCGTTAAATTGAGCCATTTTGAATTCCTGTACTGCGTCATGGCTGTTCACCGCCTCTCACGATTACTGTCAGCTGTTTTCCGGCAGGAAACGGTACCCCTGCTTCACACGGTTCCGATGAAGCTGTGTCCCGGGCAGGCAGCTTCCATTTTTATGCCGCATACGGGCCACATGCACCTTGACGGTCTGGGTGTTGTCCAAATCAGGCAGTTTCCAGATTTCACGGTAAATGGAGTCCGGGGAAAAGACATGGCCCGGAGAACGGGCCAGCAGCAGTAATATGTCGAACCTCATAGGCGGTCAGCGGAACACAGACATTCCCTATGGACGCCTGGCGGGTGCCGGCGTCAATGGTTAAAGGCGGGAATTCCAGCCGTTCATCCTTAAGGGAATGGTTGGAACACTGGCTTATTCTGGTCCGGATCCGCATCTCCAGTTCCTTAAGGTCCCAGGGCTTGGTGAGAAAATCATCTCCGCCCAGGGAAAAGCCCTGATATAAATATTCCTTTTCTGTCAGGCTGGTGAGGAAAATGACTGGTGCTGTCATCTGGGTTTTAAAGCGGCGGCAGAGCAGGAACCCATCAAAGCCCGGCATCATGATATCCAGCACCACGCAGTCTACCGGATATTTTTTCACATGGTCCAGGGCCTGGTCCGCTGTCTGGGCCACGGATACAGAAAAGCCCCTGGATTCAAAATAATTACGGTTTATATTTAACACATTGGAATCATCGTCCACAAACAAAAGATACGGCATGGTCCCTTCCTCCCGTCAGATGCCTGTTTTTCAAGCTGTACTCAATAACAGTATACCATATATTCCGGGAGCGGTCCGGGAAAAAGGTTACATTTTGGTTAAGAGTGGCCGGGATTCCACATGAACTGGAATCTTTCTGATAAAATCGGCATTAGAATCTGTCTGGTTTTGTGCAGAGAGTGACGGAATAGGGACATAATATGCCATTTATACAAAAAAATCCGTCATTTATCCCATAATCAGGTATACAGACCATATTATGGTAAAATACATCGTTAAGATACAAAAAGAGGATGGATGATCATGCTTCGTATTGCAATATGTGACGACCTGAAATCAGAAAGGGATATGGTAAAGGGTTTCCTGCGCTCCTTTTTGCGGCCGTACCCTACGAGTATACATTGGCAGAATACAGCCGCGGCGAAACCATGGTGGATGATTACGATGACGGTTCCGTTGATTTTGATCTTATTTTTATGGATATTTTCATGGACGGCATGCTGGGGAATGGAGGCTGCCCGCTGTCTGCGGCGGTACGCTCCCCATGTGTCCATTGTGTTCCTGACCACTACTCCGGCATATGCCCTGGAGAGTTATGATGTGTATGCCTACGGATACCTTTGTCAAACCCTTGGACGGGAAAAACGGCAGCCCCTGCTCAGGCGTTTTTTTGCAGGAGGAATACGAGGAAACCAGAAAACACTTCTGCTTAAAAAAAGGGATGCAGGGCCTGCAGGATTGCCTACCGGGAGATTGAATACATAGAGAGCCGCAGGAATGTGCTTCTGGTATTTCTGGAAAACGGAGAGGAGTACCGGGTATACGCAAAAACTGGACGATGTGGAAAAGGAGCTGAAGGGACACGGATTCCTGCGGTGCCACCAGAGCTTTATTGTGAATATGAACCGGGTGAGGGTGGCGGAGGAGGATTTCATGATGATGTCCGGGGCCCATATTCCTATACGGCAGCGGGGCAGCCGCGCAATCCGGGACGCGTATTTCGGATATCTGCTGGAACGGGCTGAGCTGACCCGCATTTAGTACAGGAGGAAGATTTGTTATGTCTGCAGATAAGAGACAGTTGAACAGTATTATGCCTTCCTGGCAGGCCATAGATGAGGTGCGCAGGATGCAGCATGACATCCTGCACCATCTGCGGGTGATGAGCGGATACGCCCAGGCCGGGGACTATGACCGTCTGAAGGAGTACCTGGATGCCCTTGTTGAACAGATGCCGGACATGGACGGGGGTGTATTACTGCGGGGACCATGCGGCCAATATTCTTTTTTAAAATATTACGGGGAACAGGCCAGAAACGGGGGATCAGGTTCAATTGCGACGCCCAGATTCCTCCTGACCTGCCCTGTACTCCCGTGGATTTGTGCACGGTGCTGGGCAATGCCATGCAGAACGCCGTGGAGGCATGCCAACGCCAGGGCCGTGGAACCGGACGGTATCTCGCTGCTGGCCCGCCTGGTAGGGCATAACCTGATTATGGAAATCAGAAACAGCTATGACGGAAGGGTAAAATGGGATGGGGACCGGCTGAGTTACCCTAAAGGAGGAAAACGGACACGGACTGGGACTGGACAGTATCCGGCATGTGGCGGAGCGTTACCACGGCTACTGTGCGGTCAGCCACACCGATGATGAATTCACGGTCAAGGTGGTACTGGCCCTGGAATAGAAGGAAGCCACACCATGTTAAAGTCAGGGTTATGCAGTCCGGTGTCAATTATCCCGGAAAAACCGTTTTTGTCCTGCATCCCTCATTCCTTTTAAAGGCTGTGATATGTTTGTTCCGTGGTCAGATGATGCTGTTTCACATTTGGCTGCAAATCATGTTTATGAAAGAGGAGTGTGCGGCCATGTCGAAAAAGAAACGGGGAGCGGTGATTGGCGTGACAGATGACGGCTACCCGATTGTGACAGAGGATTACAGCTGTCCGTATTTTTACCGGGGACCAGCCGGAGCATGCCTGCTGTGCGGGAGTGCTGGTACTGCAGGTATGCCGACTTCCGTAAATCCACAAAGCTCCATATACGCAGCAGTATCTGCCGCTGCATGGAAAACAGAGTGGATACCAGGTTCGGTTTTTTATGAAAATGAAGAATGACAGGGAGGAAATGATAATGAAAATTACAACCACAAAAATAACGGCTGCCTGACTCTGGAGCTGGAGGGACGTCTGGATACCACAACAGCACCGGAGCTGGAGACTGTGATTAAAAACGGATTAGAGGGTGTGGACAGACTGGTGCTTGATATGGAAGGCCTGGCATACCTGTCTTCCGCCGGCCTGCGGGTGATTCTGGCGGCCCAGAAGCAGATGAACAGGGCAGGAACCATGACGGTACGCAATGTGCGGGACAATCATGGAAGTATTTGAGGTCACAGGATTTACGGATATCCTGACCATTGAATGAGAGAAAAGGGGTGGAAAAAGGAAATGAAAACAGGGACCGCTTTACAGGCAGGATATTCCGGCGCATGTGGGGACCCGCCATCATTTCCTCCGCAGGATGGGCGCTCAGTGATATTGCGGACGCGGTTGTGGTGGGCCAGAGAATGGGAGCCGTGGGTCTGGCTGCCATCGCGCTGATTCTTCCGGTTTACATGATTAACTGCATGTGTGCCCATGGGCTGGGGCTGGGAGGTTCTGTCAGGTACTCCAGGCTTTTGGGGAGGGAAAGCCCGGGAGGCAGTGGACAGCTTTAACCAGGTGGTGACAGGGGCTCTGGCATTTAGTATCCTCACAGGAATACTGGGAAATGTTTTCATGACGCCGTTTCTGGCTGTCCTGGGCACTGTGCCGGATGACGGACCGCTTTTGAAGCCACCAGAAGCTACCTGGTGGTGCTGGTCTCAGCCACACCTCTTTTTTTTATATGTCTAATATTCTCAATTACTATCTGCGTAATGATGACAATGAAGATAGCCGGTCTTGGTTCGGTTGCAGGCAACCTTACTGATATCGGCTTCAATATCCTGTTTGTGCTGATACTGGGATACGGCACAGCGGGAGGAGCAGCCTGTCCACCATGATTGGCCAGGCAGTTTGCCATCCTGTGCTATCTGCCAGGTATCCTGGGAGGAAGGCATATACTAAAATTCCGGCCTGTCCGTCCTGCGCCGGGGGCTGCAGCCGGGCCTTTAAAGACGGATGTTCCAGTTCCGTCCAGTATCTGTACCAGCTTATTTTCCTGCTGCTGTGCAATAACATCCTAATCCGTGCCGGGAATGAGGCGTCTGTAGCTGTTTTTGACATGCTGCAGAATGCCTCCTATCTGATTCTCTATCTTTACGAGGGGGGACCACCAGGGCTATGCAGCCCATGGTGAGCACCTATTGCGGAGAACACCGCGGGCAGGGGATGAGGAATGTGCGCAGATACGCCTTTCGGTATGGATGCAGCGCGGGAGGCCTGGCAGCTCTTTTGATTTTCCTGTTTCCCCCGATTCATATGCGCCCTGTTTGGGCTGCGTGAGGCAGCGGCTGCCGCCATGGGGGCAGGAGCCCTCAGGCTTTACTGCGCCGGTACGGTGTTTGCCGGTATATCCATTCTTTTGGCCGGATATTTCCAGTCCTGCAATCAGGAGTGGGAGAGCCTTATCATTTCGTCGCTGCGGGGCGCCATCGTGCTGATACCCGGCGTATTGTTCTTCTCTTTCCTGAGAATGGACCTGTTCTGGTGGATGTTCCCGGCTGTTGAGGTACTTTCACTGGGATTGTGGATAATACGGTTTTTAGCGGGCCGGGGCAGGAACGAGGAATTTGACGGATCAGGGTTTACACCTGCACGGTCAACCAGGGGAAACCAGGATATGACCCTGGTCACAGGGGAGGCCAGGGCATTTGTGAAAAATGGGAGGCCAGTCCCAGGTTGTGACGTATTACGTGACCATGACCATCGAAGAATTATGTGTTGTAATTCTGCGGGACGGAGGCGGGGATGACGTATGCATCGAGATTACACTGGTGGCCGGGCAGCAGGGGGAATTTGTCCTCCATATCCGGGACACTGCAAAATATTTTGACCCTTTGCCCTGGAGACAGGCCGTGTCAGCCAGGAAGGCGGTTTTGATATGGATGCCATGGGGTGAGGGTTGTCAAGAGTAAAAGCAAAGTTTCTTTTACCGGCGTTACGGCGGTTTTAATTCTGGTGGTGAAAATATAGGTCTCCGGGCCGGTGAAACATAAAAGACAGAATACCGGGGGAATGTCCGATGAAAAAGTTTGTGGAGTCAATCTGTTTTTCATAGTGATTTTGTCATTCACCAATTCATGCCATGACGGTGTTTGGGCTGGACGGGGCGGATGTGAATGGCCAATATGGGAAGATGGAGACCGGGATCCGTGTTCCGGAGACAATTTGCTCCATAGCAAAGGGAGAATTACAAAAAGAAAAGAGAGAATCCTGAGGGAAACAAAGGAAGTCCACAAAACAGATGGGGATACAGCTTGATGAGATAGAGCAGGACATGATTGCCAGAATCACCATGCTGGAGGCAGGCGCGGAACCGGACAGGGGACAGCAGGCTGTGGTGGAGGTAATCCTGAACCGGATGTATTCCGACCAGTTTCCTGATACGGTTTATAGGTGCTCAGCCAGAAGGACAATGGGTGCAGTCAGTTCGTCACATGGAAGAACAGGAATATGGACGCTGCGAAACCTTCGGAGCGTGTGACGGAATGTAAAAGCAGTGTTGGATGGGGAAACACAGATTCTGCCTTTTAAGACCATGTATTTTTTCCCTGGAAAAAGGAAAATGGACATATACAGTGCGTGATTGGAAACCATGTATTCTGTAATCAGACTTAAATGATAGGGAGAGCCGCGATGCGTATTTACAACAGAAAGAAACGAGCTATTAGTTTGGTAATGGCCATTATGGTAATGAGCAACAGCATTCAGATAACAGGCCTGGCAGAAGGTGAAAAAAGAAGGAAAGAAAATAATTATTTCGAGTTCAGGAACTGCCGGAGGAACTCTCCTCCATGAAGGTGCCTGAAGGAACCAGCCAGGAGGATTTGAAAAGCTGTTTCCCGATACTTTGATGTAAAGACATACCGGGATGATGCTGAGGAACAAAAACCAGGAACAACCAACGTCAGCCCAACACCAGCCGTACCGGATGGGGTCCAGAAACCGTCAGAGGGGGGAGATGCCCGAAGAGAACCTGAACCGTCGGAGGGAGAGAAGCCAGGAGAGCCTCAGAATCCGTCGGAGGGGGAGACTCTGAGAGAACCAGGGGCCGTCGGAAGGTGAGAAGCCGGGGGGAGATCAGAATCCGTCGGAGGAGGAGACACGGGAGAGAACCAGGGGCCGTCGGAAGGTGAGAAGCCAGGAGAGAGAATCAGGGCAAATCAGGTGAGGGCCAGGGGAGAGAATCAGGGGCAAATCGGAAGGTGAGAAGCCGGGAGAAATCAGGGGGCCGTCGGAAGGTGAGGAGCCAGGGAAAGGGCCAGGGGCCGTCAGAAGTGAGACACCGGAAGGAGACCAGAGTCCGTCGGAAGGAGAAAAAGCCGGAAGGGAACCAGAGTTCGTCAGAAGGAGCGGTGCCGGAAGGCAACCAGGATACATCACATGGCGCATCAGCAGATAGTGGCAGCTCTGATGATTCCGGGGCTTCCATATCTACATCTACCGGTAATGCTGATGGCTATGACAGTACGGATAATAATGATTTTGGAGATTCTGTTGTGATTATGGGCCGGATGGTACCATGGGCAGGTCTGCCGGAGAATGCAGATACAGGTGCGGATGTTACTGAGAATGGCGGTAAAACGGGGAAGTATTGAAGCACATACAGAGACCGCAGCGGAAATGGTAAATGTAAAAGACGGGAATACAGAGGCCGGGAATACAGAGAACAGCAACACAGAAGAAACGGATAACCAGTGGACTGGGAGATAACGGTGAAGGCGTGGGAACCGGATGAGGAGAATACGCTTACTCCCCCGAAGATGAAGCAGGAACCACCTATTTGCTACATACCTGTTATAAGCAGCCGTTATGATATGGATACGGATGCAGAGCTGCCAATGATTTTTATAGAAATTACAGATGCTGTGATTATATACCGCTTCCGCCATGGAATCTGTTTATGAGAAAATTCATGCGCTTCCGTCAGTGGAGGAAATAGTGGAGTTGGTTGAGCGGGATATGTGGCCACGGCATCCCAGATTCCCGATATCAAGGAATAATGGAGCAGGAAAGAAGCAAAGAAGGCATATGATGCGCTCCTAAAGCCAGGATGAGAAGGATGAATTTGATTCGGAGCTGTACCGGAAGCCATGGACCTGGATACATTTTTCAGCAATAAGGAAACTGGTGAATACGATAGAGGAACAAGTTATCAGCATCAGGGTTGATGACGGTATGGAACTGACTGGAACGGGACTGGAAGACGCTTTGAAGGATCAGACTTCTGACAATATTCATTCCTGGAGATTCTGGGAGTATTTTTCGGAAAGCGATTGGCATTATCTGCGGAATATGGTATCGCTCCAGACATTTATTATGAGGATTCAGTAGAAAAGAAAAGATAGCAGATATGCCGGACGTTTCGTCTGGTTCCATCTTTCCAAAGACCATTTGTTCTGTGGAACTGGGTCAGGCAGCACGTATAGGTCAAAATGCATTTAACGCATGTGACAGTTACATGAATTAACCGTGCCGGAGAGTGTAACCTCTATTGGGAGCAATGCACTGGGGACCGGCAGCAGGCTGGTGGTTTCTCTGCCCCGGAATACAGGGGTTCCTGAGGGGATTGCAAATAGTATCACAGGATCCGGTTCTGTTATTATCAGAACGGATCAATTGGAACTGGGAGAGGCGTTGTATGATGTATGCAAGAGTGAGTATCCCCGTATCAAAGTCACATTTCTTCAGACCTGAGCCATGAGCTGGAACCTGTGGAGACAGAAAATGGTGTCCTATCATTGGCTTTCTGCATCAACAGGCAATTACGATGTACATGGAATAAAAGATGGTAGAATGTACAAACCACCCACCGTAACAACGGATATTAAGGGGTCTGCGCAGGTAAGGAACCTACAAAATTTTTCAGACTGCACGTCCATTAAAAATTTGGAACGTGAACCGGTTTTGTTGAGCTGGAATCAGGGAGAGATATTGGCAGGGATTTCCGCTGATTTTGTGAGCGACGGAAAATATCTGAAGGTGACTCATACCTGGTAAATGTATCAATAAGACATGGAACGGGTATGTATTGGGGTAAAATGCAATATTCAGATTGGAAGCAATGACGCAGCATCTATTTACAGAACCGGAACGGATTTAGGATGGAGGATCAGGCAGTCAGCAGCAGTTTTCACTGGCATGTAAAAAGCGCCGGGGGCGGATGATATATTCCCATGTGGTTTGGATATTATGGCGAAAGACAGAATAATCAATTTAACGATACCAGCGCAGACGATCTCAATCGGAGATGACAAAGGCCTGGCCTTCTCATGGAAAGATATGGAGCTCTCCCGGGCGGACGTGTCGCGTTCTGTTCTTTTCTCAGTAGGGGAAATTGCGGACCCGCCTGTACTTTCAAAGACCCCTTTCAGCTTTACGCTGGAGGCGGAAGGAAAAAGAGCATTAAGGTAGATGCCAGGGTTACGGATAAAGCAGGGCGGACTGATTCCATTTACTACCATTAAAAAGGACGGGCAGCCCCCACGGCAGGAGGAGGAATCTGGCAGTGTACTGGCTGATAGCGAGAAGACCATCACAGGGGTGATTGGGGAAGCTGAGTTCCCGGATGATTTGGTACCTACATTGTTAATGTATGGATTATGAATGATGCGGGCGCTATCAGCGAGGCTGTAACAAGAGAAATAGTCGTTGAAAACGGACAGATTACAGGGTATCGACGGTGCTGCGCCGATAGTGGATGTGACAGTTACCCTGTCAGCGCCTTCCGACCTGGTCTATTCAGGGGAGGAAAAGGCAGCTCTGCTGTTTCTGCTGGGGCGGACCTGACGGAAGAAGATTACACCGTAAACTATACCTGACCACAGACAGCGGGCGGTCTGGTACCAGTCGGCCATGCGCCTGTCAGCGCAGGCTCTTATACTGCCGCATTCGCGCGCGGATTGAGCCGGGGCGCAAAAATATGGGCTGGCGGAGGATTCTGTCACTACCACATCTTATATCATCAAACCTAAACCGGTTTCCATAACAGTATCAGGGCGCAAAGTATATCAGTGGGATCCCATTGGCGGCAGCGGCTTTATAGTTACATGGCCGGGAGATGAAGTCTACAGATGACGTAAAAAGCATCCATCAGGTCAGCGCTTATTGTTTCCAGCGAGGGCAATACAAAGGAGGCCCCGGCGGGAAGCTTTATGATATAAGAATCACGCAGATTCAGGTCAATGGAGATGCAGGACACCGCTTCCAGGTAATGCCGGAAGTCATAACAGGCGGATTTTTAGTGGAATCAGTACGCAATCCCGTACTCAGCCTGTCAGCGCCCAAGGATATCACCCCAAACAGCGCCATGCTGGAGGGAATCATCTACTGGGCAATGTACCGTTAAAAGAGGTGACGGTAGAGCTATAAAGGCCGGAACAGAAGATGGATACCAGATTGTAAACCATGAGCTGCTCCAGGATTCGGACATGGAAACAAAGTCTCTGTAAAAGCAGCACTGGCAGGACTGGATCCGAGACGGATTATCAGGTGAAGATGCAGATATCATATGAGGAAAACGTGGGGAGGAATAAAAACCGCGAACAATTAGTGCGTTTCAGGACAGCCGCCTTAAACGGTCCCCTGGGCGAAATAAGCGGTACTGGTGACGGACAACAGCGGTATGGGGGATACATTGATTTATGTAACGCTGGAACGGGGCAATACGGTTCCGGGCCGGGGCAGGTCCCCTTCAGTCACCGACAATTCAAATTTGAGGGACTGCCTGATTTGATTCAAGTAATCTGGTAGCTAATAACGGATACTACCGTGTTACGCAGATTGTGGAGATAAAAAGCGGGAAACAGTGTGGCCGGTATGCAGATGAGCATAGGAAAGACGCAAAGCATTATTGAGATTGCCACTAGGAGGATACTCGGAAGTTGTGGCCGGCGGATTAAATGAGTTGTTTCACAGTAATTGTATACACAGTTGACGCAGATGCAGTCAGGGACGGCGGTACTGTGGAATTCAAGCTCCGGGTCGAGAATAAACCCAGAAATGAAGTGGCGCAGGATGCAGAACGCATTGCCCAGGAGATGTCCCGGCGGGCAGGTGGGCATGCATCTGGATTTGCAGGTGTTAAAGACCGTAAAAATGCCGCCGGAGTGACGGCAGGGGATCATGAGACGCCTGTACGGACCTGAAAGGCAAAAAACTCACGATTGTAATTCCGCTCCCTGAGGAGATAAGAAACAGGGCACCCTACTTTGTATATAAGGTCCATGGAGGAACGGTATCTGCTGTGGACAATACGTATCAGGAGGAACATCAGACACTGACCATAAGGGCGGATGAATTTTCAACCTATGCAATCGCTTATACCCAGGAAACAGAGAAACAGCAGGAGCGGTACAGGCTGAACATGACTCAGGTACTGTCAGGGAAGGAAGATGGATGCGACCTCGGACACGCCTACAGCAATATGGCCAAGCGCCGGCTGGGCATATCTATTACAAATGGCCGTTACGACTGGTACTATTTCTTCGATCCTAAGGGTTATATGAAGGACGGATGGATTGAGATTGGCGGAAAATGGTATTATCTGCACAAGCTGTATGACGGCAGGCGGGGATATATGTACACGGGCCTGCGGCAGATTGACGGAAAATCTATTTCTTCGGCAGCGACGGTGTTATGTTCTCCGGCGGATGGAAGAATGTGGACGGACACTGGCGGTATTTTAACGCTGACGGTTCCATGGCAGTGAATGCCGTGGTTGGCGGCTGCAAGGTAAATCAGGACGGTATTATTATAAATTAAGAAGGATATATAAGAAGGATATTATTATGAAGGATAAAAAGGAAGGTTAAAGTGAAAATAGTATATTTTTGGGTCAGATGTGTTTTTGGACGTTTTGAATACCTGCATCTGAACCATGAAATTCTGGCGTTATATACATACCACATGGAGGAGGACTATTTTAATGAGCATAATATAGTCCAGCTTGCCCACATGTCAGGCATACCTGTCTGCTATGGACAGATTACAGAAGATGAGATGCTCCCATATGGGAAAAGGAGGGCTGTGAATTGTTTTTGTGGCGGAATACAGCCACAAGATTCCTGTGCCGGATGACAGCCGGTTTTACGGCGTCAACATTCACAGTTCCTTGCTTCCTGAGGGCGCAGCTACTATCCCGTCGAGTGTGCCATGGAGCGCGGGCTGGGGAGAAGCGGCGTGACCATGCATAAGATTGCAAAGTCCTGGACCGGGGGGACATCCTGGCCCAAAGGAAGTATGACATACAGCCGGGTAATGACAGCGTGGATATTTATTTAAAGAGCGGGACGCCAGGCCCTTTCCATGGTAAAAGAGCTGATGGAGGATTTTGACAGGGTATGGTCAAATGCCAGGCCCCAGAAGAGAAGCTTCCCTACTGGAACCGTCCGAAGAAGGAAGCGCTGGCCCTGAATCACGGCATGACGGTGGAGGAAGCCCGGGGGTGTACCGGTGCTTCAATAAGATGACAACGGTGTGTATAGACGGACGTTCCTGCTATGTGGATGGATTTGCGGCGGGAAGCGTGCTTCTGGGGCAGGATGACAGCCATAATCTGTTTGTCCGTGAAAACAGGGGTGCTGTACGGCGTGGCTGACGGGCATCTGCGTCTGGACCTGGTGCCGGTATGGGAGGAATAGGCGTGATGAGAAGCAGAAAAAAAAGGAAAGCTGCAGCTTAAGTTCCTTTATGGGGCTGATTGCAATGACCGTGGTCCTGATGATAACCCTGTGCCTTGTCATCACACGGCAGTACCGCAGCATGGAATCATATTACACCAAGATGGCCTTTGACCAGGCTAAGATAGCTGCGGAGTATATATTGACGGAGACACCATTAAGGACTATGCGCTGACACGAAAGACAGACAGCTACTACGACCAGGTAAGCCGTTATCTCCTGTATATGAAGGAGACCATAGGCATCAAGTATTTTTACGTGGTCATTCCCTGCGAGGACCATATGTACTATATATGGGATGTGGGAAAGACAGGGGGAGGAGGGATATGCAGCCTGGGGATGTGGACGACTATTATCAGGGCGGCAGGGAAATCATGGGGCGCTTATCTGCATCCGGATGGTGAGGACACCATTCTCATAACAGATAATGAGGAGTACGGCTATCTGGCTTCCGCCTATGTGGCTATTCGGGGATTCTTTCAGACCGGCCAGTGGCCCTGTCCTGCGTGGATATTTCCATGGACATGATACAGGCAGGGAACTTCGCAGCTGCGGTGGTGCTGGTCATCCTGGCAGGTTGTCTTTATCGGATATTTTTTCTTTATCCAGTCGGTCTTAAGGCGTTTTAAACCGCCTGAGTCAGGCAGCGAGGACCATTGTCAGCGAACAGATGGATGACCCTCTAATTTCATGTGGACGTAAAGACCGGGGATGAGATAGAGGAGCTGGGGAAGCCTTCAGCCACATGGCCCATGAGCTATACAGTTTATTGAGAATCTGTCAGCTGGACAGCGGAAAAGGAACGCATCGGGGGCCGGAACTGGTGGCCACCCATATCCAGGCCAGCATGCGGGCATTTTCCCCGGCCTGCCCAAACCGGTCGGAATTTGACATCTATGCAACCATGCAGCCGGCCAAGGAGGGGGGGGAGACTTTTACGATTTTTTCTGGTGGACCAGGGACATCTGGCAGTGGTGATCGCGGATGTGTCGGGAAAGGGTGTGCCGGCTGCCCTGTTTATGGTAATCGGCAAGACGCTGATCAAAGACCACACCCAGGCAGGCGCCCCCCGGCTGAGGTATTCGGCGAGGTAAACGCCCAGCTCTGCGAGAGCAACGAGGAAGGGCTGTTTGTCACCGCATGGATGGGGGTTCTGGAAACGCCACCGGGCACATGGTTTATGTCAATGCGGGCCATAACCCGCCGCTGGTGCGTCAGGCAGGAGGCAGCTTCGGATACATGAAGCTGAGGCCGGGATTCGTGCTGGCCGGAATGGAGGGAATCCGGTATAAGTCAGGTGAAATGGACCTGTCTCCCCGGCAGTACACTGTACCTCTATACAGACGGCGTCACCTGAGGCCGCCAACAGGGAGAATGAACTCTACGGTGAAGAACGGCTTTTATCTGTGCTTGCCGCTCATGAGGATGCTGCGCCGGAAGAACTTCTTCCTGCTGTGAAGGCGGATATAGACGCTTTTGCAGGGACGCGCCCCAGTTTGACGATATAACCATGCTTGCGTTAAAGCAGAAAAATTAAAGTTGTCAGAAAAGTTAAAGCTGTCAGAAAAAAGGGGACAGCCAGCAGAGGAGGGAGCGTTATGATGGAGTTGACGGTACCGGCCGCATTGGAGGAACTGGAGCATGTACAGGAATTTGTGGAACAGGCGCTGGAGGCACAGGGATTTCCATGAAGATTCAGATGCAGATTTCCATTGCAGTGGAGGAAATCTATGTCAATATTGCCCGGTATGCATACCACCCCGAAATCGGGCAGGCCACGGTGCGGTGCGCGGTAGAAGGAAATCCCCTGCAGGTAACCATTCAGTTTTTAGATAGCGGCAAGCCCTTTGATCCCGGTCAGAAGCCGGATGCAGACACCACCCTTTCCGCTGAGGAACGGGACATCGGCGGACTGGGAATCCTCATGGTGAAAAAGTCCATGGATGATGTTGTTTATGAATACAGGGACGGCTGTAATATATTGACATTGATGAAACGTCTTTGACCCATTGGGCAAAGGAAGAAGGGTCATGAGAGAGGATGATAAAATATGAAGATAAATATCAGGAAATGTCTGCTTGCCTGCATGGCATCCATGACGCTCATATCGTTTACTGCCTACGGGTCGGAAACAGTCAGACCAGGATCAGATTCTAAGGGAAATAGCGGAACGCATTGCCGCCTCCGGGGGATATACTGGACAAAATACAGGAAGGCGCTCCGTGGGAGGATGTGCAGAAGCTGGTGGAGGATTTAAAGCCGATGGACGTGGGCGGTCCGGGGCTTGATTCAGAGGAAGGAGAAAGCCGGGGCGCGTCCATGACCGGGGCCATGGTAGGGGCAGGTGGCACGGACTTTGGGGAGGCAGTTCCTCCAATATAAATCTTGAGTTAGCCAGGCTCCAGATGCAGCTGGCCAACAGCACCAAAGATAACATGACGCCCTATATGAAATGAGATAAACCGCATTCAGAAGGATCAGAACAGGGCAGGCAGCTTTTTATCCCAGGCACGGCAGATACAAAAAAGCGCAGAGAGCTCCAGAAAAGCATTGCCATGCCGGATACGATGAAGTTCTACATGGATACCAATAAGATATCATACCCCAAGTCAAACCAGGGCCTTCTGTATTCATCGGACCAGTGGAAGTCTGTTATACGGGGCCTGAGGATTATATATAGAAAAAACCGGCGCACAGGTTCAGTCCCTTATGGTAAAAGATGCAGGAGCTTATGGGAGAGTATAACAGTTACAGCCAGGGAGCCTCCTCATCCCTTCAGGGCGGGTATAAGCCTCTCCAGGGCATTACCAGGGACAGAGTTTTTTTTCCCAGCATGGAGGAGTTGTGAATACAGCGCCCATTGCCACCAGCATGATAATCGGCGTGTTCATCGGAATGGCTGTCATGTGGGGAATTCTCAAAAAGAAAGGCCAGGGATCCGGAAAGGAGGCCCATTCGTGACCGGCCTGAAGCTGGCAGCCGCCCTGGTGTGCGTACTCACGGGGATGGGAGTGTATCCGCAGAAAGCAGCCCCTCTTTTTAAGCTCCTTCTACGCCATGGCCAGTTATCTGCTGGGAACCCTGTTCACGGCCGGCTATGCATTGGTCTATGGCCATGAACCGGAGGGATTTCATGTGGGAATATTGGGTTACATGGGAACCTATTTCTTCCTGCTGTCCTCCTACTATGGCGCTATCAACCGGCTGGCGGACGGCGGCGAGGCCAGATACCGGGGATACCGGCTGGCTGCTGCTTCCGGTCCCATTCTGGTGCTGGTGCTGCTTGTCCACTCGGTGCGGATTCTGGGGGCCGGGCCTGCCTTATCTATGCCCCCTCCTATGCCTGCCCATTGCCCCGACCCTGTATTTTTCCATCAAGCACCTGATATTGCCGGATGTGGATTTGGGAATCATCCGGGTGATGCGCCCTTACAATGCCTGCGTCATCGTATTCTGCATGGTGCAGGTCCTTTACAGGCCCCTGCATGTACCGGTTTGGATATCCGGGCGGCCGGGTCTGTCCTGTCGTCGGTGCTTCTTATGACGCTGCTGCCAATGGCCGAAATGGGGGTGCGCAAATGGTTTATATAATATTTCTCTGCCTGACCATCCCCATGCTTCTGATGCTTCCGCTGCTGGAGATCAGGTCGCGCTGCATAGTGGGTTTTATGCTTTGGGGACTGTCACAGCCCTGTCCGCCTATGAAATCAATACCATCGTGTATCCCGTGACAGGACTGAGCGTCAGAAGCTTTTCCTGAGCTGGTTCCGCCCATGACGGAGGAATTGCTCAAGGCAATGCCGGTGCTTTTTTGTATGCGGTTTTACTGGATGACCGGAGAAACAGAGTGCTCCCTGATTGCCATGGCGGTGGGCGTGGGCTTTGCCATTCTGGGAAAATTCCATGATCTTAATTGACAACGTGGGGGCAGTAACCGTACTGTGGGCCACGGCAAGAGGCTTTCAGCCAGCCTGATGCACGGACTGTGCACCGTGGTGGCGGGAACCGGAATCACATACGTTAAAAAACAAAAAGCTGTTCTACACCGGAACCTTCGGGCTTCTGTCCATTTCCATCACCATGCATGCCCTGTTCAACCTGTTGATTCAATCAGACTATGATTTATCGGTATGGCTATGCCATTGGTACTCTATGGGCTGATTTACTGGCTGTATAAGGGCAGAGGGTCCGTCTTCCATTTTAGGGGCCCGGATACAAGACCTGGTGAATTAGGATGCCCGGGTGCAGGTGGAATTTACCGGGAGCACGGAAGCATTCCTGACGAGCCAACATCCGCCCGGGATCCTGCATGGCGGGTGAGGTGCTTTCGTCATACGCGCCCTGGCAGGGGAAGGGCTCACCATGATGATTGTTACCCATGAGATGAAATTTGCCGGGATGTTTCCTCCTGCATCTTTGGTGCTGCTCTCTCCTGGATGGTGTGCCAGTACAGTCATCGTTTCCAGAATGGAAACAATCAGATGAACCTGTATCTGTAAGAGAATGCGTCACAGATATAAAATAGTTCCCACCAAGACAGCCTGATATTCCATGCCTTTCCCATTTCAGAATCACATTGCCTGAAATATGCCGGGATGATAAAATGGAAACAGACAGGGCGAATTGGTGGGATTTAAATGCAAAGGGGGAGCCGGAGTGAAAAGAAAGACATGAAAAGAAAAACATGGATTGCGGTTCTGGTGTTACTATGTTTCATCGCCGTATCAGACGTGAACACAGGCATACTGTCAGGTAAACCGTCCTTCTGTCTGGCGGGACCCATTGCCATTGCGAGAATCGCAGGCAAGGAGGATTTCCTGAATTGGTATCAATCAGACAGTGCCAATGGAGGATTCGCCGTTCTTACCGCGGACCTGGTGATAGACGGTAAGGTGGAGCTGGGGATGGAACAGGGAACGCAGGCCGAGAGAAGGGAATTAAACACCAGGATTTTACCATCCGTATCGCTAATAAAGGGCAGTTGACAGTGGACAACCCGGACCTTTTATTTTATGGGAAACAAAGGAAATCATGACCGTGGAGAGCGGAGGCAGACTGTCTCTGTCTCCGGGCGGGACATATGAAAGCCTGTATTCCGATCACATCCTGGTCAAAGCGGGAGGAGCAAAATACGAGATTTCCTCCCGTTTTCATCTGGCGGGAGGAATCAGGATGAAAATAGAGAGCCGGAAACCTCAGATCCGCCTGGCGAAAGCTGGGAGAGGGACGTGCCTGCGGCAAGGCCGCTGCTGCCAAATCCCGACAGCACTGTTCCCACTGTGGCCTGCGCGGAGGAGAACCGCCGAAAAAGGAGTACCCTGCTTTTGACCTTGTGCTTTATCAGGCGGACAATGGGAAATATGAGTGGGCAGAAATACCGGTGCAGTGGGACTTGTCGTCCGTGGGTTTTAACCGGGAGGGTGTGTATAGGGTATGGGGAAATTATTCCAAGGAGGCTCTGGCAGACCGGAAACCTGTACCCAAGCGATCTGCGGGCATCCCTGGACGTGGCGGTGCAGAGCAGAATGTCAATGAAAATAGAAGCGGCAGACATACTGTCAGCAGACGCGGACGGCTATGCAGTGATGCGGATACGGATTGCGGGAATTCCTGATAATGCAGTGGGACTGTATCTTTATTACAGTTTTGACCAGGTCAGCTATGAGATGGCAGCATGGAGAGGGAAAGATGGGGAATATACGAACTACCTGGAACAAAATGCTGCTTCCGGCCAGGCCTATGATTATATTGTCTTTAAATACAACATAGGAAAACGGCCCATATGGTTTAAAAATCCAGCTAAAGGTAAGAGATGGGATGGGGTGCGCACTATGACTTCCGGGCCGGTAAAATGCCAGGTCAGTCTGGTGCCGGAAGCCGACAAAGCCGTCGTCTGACAGCGACGGAAGTTCCGGGGCAACAGAGGCGGAGGCGGACAGGAACATCCGGAAGGGGCGGTGTGGTTTCCGGGAATGCCTCAGGAGGACCTGGAGCCGGCAGGGGTAAACGGCGGCGGGTAAATGGCGGGGGTAAATGGCGGCGGCGGGGTAGATAGCGCCGGCGGAGGAGAGATGGCAGGAGACCAGGCTGGTATGGGAGAGGGCAGTCCGGGAGGAGCCGGGGTGTGGGGGAGGCGGTTTTGGCATCCCTGCCACAGGGCAGCCGGACAGCGTCCGGCCGGATACTGACAGGCCGGATACGGCCCGGGTAACGCAAGGGGATGCGTCTGCATCAGACCATCCTGAGGATGGACTTTGGGGAACGAAACAGGCTGGGCAGAGATGCATATGGAAGGCGGAGGATGCCTGGAAATGAAAACGGAGACAATACGGAAGAGGCCGGTGATGCGCTCCAGGCTAATGCCGGAAAGGTTGAAACAGGACCAGGGGAGACGGACAGGAAGGGGGAGAAGGGGACGGTTCTTCTGCTTCCGGCGGCCGGCATGGCGTAAAGCGGTTCGTGTATGTTTTGCAGGCTCTGCCGGAATTCTTCTGAGCGCCAATCTGGGAGTGGGGCTGCTGAAAGGGCGCAGAGGAGAGAGTGGGGTGAAGCGTTTAGTGAGGAAATGGAGGCGGAAAGGGTAGTCTGGCCGCTGTGTCCGGGTACTCGCGGCATAGAGTGTCAAAATTCTACACCGGAAGGCCCGTGTTCCAAGGATTCCAAAAAATGAGACAGTTGGCATAATTACGGACTGCATGGACATGCCCTGCACCAACGCCTTCCAGTGGGCGTGGCCGCACATCCGCCCAGCGCTGTTTCGCGCAGGTCAGGGGACATCTGTCTTCCCCACACGGTACATGGCCGCGAGCATTTCATCAAAAGGAATCAGCTGGCGGATGCCGCTCATGGCCAGCTCCGCAGCGGTCAGCGCAACAGCGGCGCCAGCGGCGTTCCTGCCCTGGCAGGGGGCATTCCACCAGACCTCGGGGGTCGCACACCAGGCCCAGCAGGTTCATGAGAACCGACGAGGCGGCATTGAGACACTGTTTTGCAGTTCCTCCCATGAGCTCCACGGCAGCCGAGGCAGCCATAGCCGAGGCAACCCCCACCTCTGCCTGGCAGCCGCCACACCGCGCCTGCCACGGTGGCGTTTTCTCATGGCCAGGTAACCGATGGCGCCGGCATTAAACAGAGCATCTATTACCCTGCTGTCAGGAATGCTGTATTCTTCCTGGAGCGCCAGAAGCAGGCCGGGGACAATGCCGGAGGATCCGGCCGTGGGAGCCGCCACAATGAGCCCCATGGATGTATTTGTCTCCAGGACGGCCATGGAATAGGTGATTGCCCTGGAGAGAACACTGCCGATGGCGGCCCCTCTGGCCCGGCAAATCTGCCAGCCTGGCTTCTCCATAATCGCCCCCCTATGGATTTTTGGTTCCTGGATAGGGGAAGAGGCTGATTCGCATGATGGAAAGAGGCATGGTCCATCTTGCATATATATCTTCCAGGCTGGTCTCAGCCAAGGTGCATTCCCTCTGTTTCATGATATCTGAGATAGGACAGTTCAGCTTTGGCAGAAGTCCAGAAGCTCTTTTGCATTCTTAAAATCCATTTCGTTTTCTCCCTTCACCGGTATAAACATAACATCCTGTACATCCGGGTTTTCGTAAATCCGTGATACCATATGGTCCGGCAGGCTTCCGTCAAATTCAATGATGCTGTAAGCCCTGTCTCCTTTTGTTTCCCGGAACAGCTTCATAAAGGCAATGTTTACATATCCCTCGCTGAGACAGCGGGTGATATGGGCCAGGACACCCAGGCGGTCGCGGTGTATGATGATGAGTGTGCTGTACTCGCCGGAAAAGTCCACGTCTATATGGTCAATGCGGCTGATCGTACCTTCCCGCCTCCCAGGATTCGCCCCGCACCGAGAAGGTGCGTCCGTTTAAAGGTCATGTGGATATCCACTGTGTTGGGGTGGGTGTCCGAATCAGTGTCATCGGTGATGAAACGGTAGGAGAGTCCCCGTTCTTCTGCCACGGAACATGCAAGGTATCCTTCTGTCGTCTGTGGAAAAGCCCATGATTCCTCCCAGGAGCGCCAGGTCCGTGCCGTGGCCTTTATGGGTTTTTGCAAAGGACTGGTAGAGGGTAAATTCCACATGAGTAATGGGGACTGTCCGCCATTTTCCCTGCCAGCAGGGCAATGGAGCATGCGCCGGCTGTGTGGGAACTGAGGGCCCTATCATTTCCGGGCCCAACACGTCAAATATACTGATAAATGCCATATGTAATCTCATCCTTTTCTTTTTGCAGATAGTACTGCAGAGGCTTATCCTTGATTGAACCCAGGTAATTGACATCTGCGTAAGTGCATTGTATCATAAAGGATAAATAAATCAAATTCATGAATTTTATATATATAATAAATTAAATTCATAGATTGTCAAAAGGGAGGTAGTTAAATGTGAGTTAAGACAGCTGCAGACCTTTGTGACTATCACCCAGACCGAAAGCTTTTCCAGGGCAGCAGAGGTTTTAGGCTATCCAGTCAGCCCTGACCGTGCAGATACGCCTTTTGGAAAATGAGCTGGGAGTAAAACTGTTTTGACCGCATGGGGAAACGGGTTTTACCTGACAGCCCGGCAGGCAGTTTCTGGCCATGCCAACCAAATTATCCGGGATATAAAATGTGCCAGGGAATTTTGCAAAAAGCGAGGGAGGAGCATGCAGCCCCCTTCATGTGGGAACACTGGAATCCCTGTGTTTTTCAAAGCTTCCCCAGATACTGATTCTTTCGCAGCAGTCATCCCAGGGTTCCGGTCAAAGGTGGTGACTGCCTCCACGCCAACCAGCTGATTGATATGATGGAGAGGAACCAGCTGGATTTGATATACATTCTGGACCGCCAAGGTATAATGATAATTGGAATAAGGTCATGGTCCGGGAACCCATTGTGTTGTGGCTTCTCCCTCCCTGCGGCCTTGGGGAACAGGAGTAATCAGCCTGGAGGAAATCATGGACGAGCCGTTCTTCCTGACGGAAAAAGAATGAAAAATTACAGGCGGGAGCTGGATTGTTTCCTGGAATCACAGGAATGGTCCTCCACTCCCTTTTGGAAATCAGCAACGGAGATTCATCATAAGGATGATAAGGGGAGAACTGCGGGGCATATCTTCCCCTGTTTGCGGTGCAGGGAATATGTAAAACGTGGGGAGCTGGCTGTGCTTATGTGGCTGACTTCAGGCTGGCCATGTATCAGCAGGTTATTTATAACAGGAATGAAGTGGCTGACAAAAGAGATGGATGCGTTTATCCGTATTACAGCCAACCACTCCAGGAACCGGGTCAATATGCGGCGGTAACGATATATAAAGCGGCAGAAGCAGCTGGATACAGGAAGGTCCGGCAGTGGGGGAGCTTTTTAGGGGGAAATATGGGAAGGGTGCAGATGAGTACAGAAGAGAAACCGGCCGCAGAGCCAGGGATAGAAAAAAGAAAATTGGTGAAAAAAAGCTTTGAAAACCACAAAATCCCACAGCAGACCAGCCGTGAGCAGGGATGTCAGCCAGCATCCTTCTTTTGGCTGGTCTGCTGTTTATGATGACAGGATGCAGCCCCTGCAGCGCCCCCTGGGTCCGTCGGCCGTCAGGACCAGAGGTGAAAATACAGGTGGTCTGTTCATCAGGGGACATTAGATGGAAGACGGAATGGAGAATGCGGCAGAAGCTTTCATGAAATCTAATCAGGACATTAAGGTGGAGCTGTATTTCATGCCGGAAGCAGAAAACCAGACATACGCCAGGCGGCTGGAAGTGCTGGGAGGAGATTTAACGATATCGTGGAGCTGAGGGAGACGGACTCCCTTTGTACAGGCAGGGCTTCTGGCCCCCATGCCGGAGGAAGTGTATTCGCTGGTGGAGAATCCGGTACCTGCGGCGGCATATGCTATGGTGTTCCCTTACACCACCACCCTGGGATGATTTATAATGCGGAGATATTTGAACGGCTGGACTTTTGCGTACCTCGCACATATGAGAATTTCTTCGGGTGTGCGCCACCCTTAAGGCATCAGGATATGATGCCATTTGCCTGGAGCTGCCGGCGACCGGCATAAGAAATATTGGGGAATTACCTGTTCTGCAACGCTACATTGCGCGGCAGGGGACGGACAGGCCTGCTGGACCAAAGAAAAGGCAGCGAGATGCTGGGGATTTCCGTGATCCGGGCCAGCCGGGGATATATCAATTCCCGGTACAGGGCAGTGACAGACCGTGAGACAGCCAGGGCCATATCCACCCGGCAGGCGGTCATGGTGTATGCAGGGCCTCAGATGCTGCAGCAGATAGAGAACCTGAATCCTCAGATCCGCCTGGGTTTCTTCTTTCTTCCCGGAAAGAACAGGACTGTCTATGCAATGGACGACAGAAGTGTGCAGTGGGGGATTTCGTCGCTGACTGCCAGGGATGGAAAAAGATGGATGCGTGTGCCCGGTTCCTTCAGTTCTGCTATTCCGAAGGTGTATATGAAACCATATTGGAAATCATGAACGGGAACTCTGTGACAGTCCGCGGGTGAACATGCCGGACACGCCGGACAGGGAAAATCATGGAGGCTGCTTATGGGGAGATCCTGTGCATACGGAGTTTCTGCTTAGGATGCCCAGCCGCCGGATGGTTTTATTAATGCTATGACCGGATGCTGGTTGAGACGCTGTGGGGCGGAACATCAATTTCATCCCTGGCAGATAATATGTTGGAACGCTGGGAGGAGCCGTGATGCAGAGAAAAGTAAACAGATTGATTCGTCTGGCCACATCCTTTGTGATTCTGGGCCTGGTGCCTCTTCTGGCTGCCAGCACGGCGTTAACGGGACATTTCATAAGCAATATGGAACGTGTGGTGCTGGATGACATAGGGCGCATGGTGAGCTATGGGGGCAGCAATACAGAGGCGGTGTTGAGGAATGCAGCAAGCCTGACAAAGCATATCTATGACGTTTCCACGGATGATGGAATGTTCCTGTACCAGATTTTAAAATCCCCCGGTCTTGGCCGGGAGGAAAGGGAAAATGGAAATCACCCTCCTTCTGAGTGATTTTCTGGACAGGGACAGCATGCTGCTGCAGCGTTTATTTAAGGACCGGAAAGGGCAGATTTATTATGCTACCAGGAACGCGTATAAGGTACTGGATGAGGACGCGTTCCGGTATTGGACCAAAGAGAGGATGAGGAAGGGATTTTCGGTTCTGCCCGCCCATATGGATGATTATTTTCAGGATTCCGGGAGTCAGGTCATTACCTTCCGGCGCAGTTATCAGGATATCACCTCCTTAAAGACCATAGGAAGCTGTCTGGGCCATTTTATATGGACATGGATGTAAGCAGGCTGCAGTCCGCGCTTTCCGATATAGATTTGGGATTCGGCGCATCCTTTTATATTATGGATGATAGCGGAGCATGCATTTACCGTGTTGATACCGACGGGAGCGGGAATACAGCGGACAGTATGGCGTCCCTTCTCCCGTCCATGAATCAGGAGACGGGCAGCCTTCTTGGGGACGGAACCTATGTGGTGTATAAACGTCTGGAACCTTATGGCTGGACCGTGGCCGTACAGGCAGCACAGGACCGGGTCCTGGATATGGAGAATACCATCCGGTATACAGCAGCGTTTTTAGGCGCGGTTTTCTGGCATTTTTTATGCCTGTACTCCTATTTTTCCGGAGCGGATTCACAGACCATAGGAGTCTTTGGAGGCAGGATGGCTGAGATCAGAAGGGCAGCCGAGGAATCCGGTTCCATTTCCCACAACTTTATTTCTTTGCATTAGCCCCGGGATGCTGTATAATGGAAAAACAATAAACAAACAATAAACAAACAGCAGGTCAAGAAGAATAGGGCGGAAAAACAGCATGGAAATCAGAATATTGGAATTGATTGAAGGAGCAAAGAAAGCAGAGGATTAACCGTTATCATAGATGTGTTCGGGCTTTTTCCCTGGAGTGCTATCTGTATGCCCGGGGAGCGTCTGCCGTATTCCCGGCCGGAAGCGTGGAGGAGGCCAGGCATATGAAACAGGTACATCCGGAATATCTTCTCATTGGAGAGCGCGCTGGGGCCGCAGGTGTGAGGGCTTTGACTATGAAATTCACCGTCCCAGACCCGGGACGCGGACTTGTCAGGGGAAAAAAATCGTACATACTACAACGCGGGAACACAGGGAATCGTGAATGCCGTACACGCAGAGGAGATACTGACCGGAAGCCTGGTGAATGCCAGGGCAGTTGCCGATTATATCAGCAGAAGACAGCCGGAGACAGTATCCCTGGTAGCCATGGGAAACGGAGGAGAAAGGACTGCAAAGGGAGGATGTGATTTGCGCCCGGTATATCAAATGTCTTCTGGAGGCAGACCCTGCCTTATAGACGAGGAAATACGGTCCCTGAAGACAGCCGGCGGCGAACATTTTTAATCCTCATACCCAGGAAATCTATCCTCAGGAGGATTTCTGGCTCTGCACAAAGCATGATATCTTCCCTTTGTCCTTCGGGTGGAAAAGCAGGATGACGGTAGTCTGGAAAGTGTGAAGATTGATTCAGGGGAAGGACGGGACGCGGTGATCTGAGTCTGTCAGGAATGGGAGGATTTGTATGAAAAGAGAGGAGGAATACTGGCATGGGCGGCAGCAGTATTCCTGTTAGTAGGGATGGCAGCCGGCTGTTCACGCAGTGAGGAAGCCAGGTATCAGCTGAATCCCCAAACAGCCGGTTATGATTACGGTATGGAATTATTATAACGGGCAGACAAAACAGGCCTTTGACAATCTGGTGTCCAGATTCAATGAAACAGTGGGCATGGAAATGGGAATCATGTGGACAGTGTCAGCTATGGAGATGTAAACCAGCTGGCGGAGGAGGCTTACAATTCAGCCATCGGAAGGCTGGGAGCTGACGCCATGCCCAATCTGTTTGCAGCGTATCCGGAAAATGCCTACCGCATTGATGTATTTGGGCAAGCTTGTGGACCTGAATCAATATTTTCCGAGGATGAGCTGAAGGAAGGTATACCGGGCGGATTTTCTTCAGGACTGCAACTTCGGCGGGAATTATGGGCTTAAAATTCTTCCTGTTGTGCGCTCTACGGAAAATCTGTTTCTGAATAAGACGGACTGGGACAGGTTTGCAGGGGGGACACAGGGTCCGGCTGGACCGTCTTTCTACCTGGGAGGGGGTGGCTGAGACAGCCAAGGCCTATTACGAGTGGTCGGGGGAAAGGCATTTCTGGGCATTGACAGCCTGGCCAACTACATCATTGTTGCGTCCGTGCAGACAGGAAATGATATTTATAAGCTGCAGGACGGCCAGGTGACGTTTTCCTTTGACCAGGACCTGGCCAGGATTTTGTGGGATGAACTGTATGTGCCCTACGTAAAGGGCTATTATGCAAATCTGGGCAAGTTCCGTTCTGATGATGAAAAGACAGGGGATATACTGGCATGTAGGCTCCAGCGCAGGGGCGGTTTATTTTCCAAAGGAAGTGACCTGAATCAGAATGAAATCTACCGGATTGAGGCAGTGTTCTTCATATCCCTGTTTCATGACAGGGGACTTGTGCGCCATGGTCAGGGGCCGGATTCTCTATTGCACAAAAGCGACAGTACCCATGAGTATGCATCGGCCGTATTTCTGAAATAGCTGACCCAGGAGGAGGCAGAATCTGGATTTTGCGGTGAACAGCGGTTATCTGCCGGTGGAGAACAGTTCCCTGAACCAGGGATATGCCAAGGCTATGGCAGCCTATTCCGGTACGCCGGAATATAATCCCACGATAGGAGGGTCGCAGAGGCTGCTCTGAAAATGCTCTCTGAATACCGCTTTTATTCCAATCCTCCCTTTGGGGAAGCTATGAGATGAGACAGTTTTACGGCGAATATATGGAGGCTTCTGTGGACAATGCCCGTCTGGAGGCTGAGGATAAGATGAAGGCCGGCATGACAAAGGAAGAGGCCCAGGCCCAGGTCACGGATGAGGCCCATTTCCAGAAATGGTATGAAGGGTGGCAGGATAATGCCGCTAAATTATTAGGAGCTGATGAGGAATATGAAACAAAAGCAGTCCATAGCATCAAAATGCTCTGCCTTTACTGCGGGTCTGGTGATTCTTCAGTCTCTGCTGGTTCTGGGGATGCTGATAGCGGGCGGAATATTGAAGCAGACCAGGGATACGGCGTACCAGTCATTTGCGTCCACTGTGACCCTCAGGGCCAGCTCCATTCAGGACCAGATTGACAACCGGTGGACCAATATTCATCCCTATGTACAGGAATTGTCCGACCGATTGTCTGAGAGCGGCTATGGGGGAGGGAAAATGGATGCGGAGTCATTTCTGATTGGCTCTGCGGATATTTTTATATCCATGCTGTCAGCGGTACCACAGGCACATTTCTGATACTGGATGAACCGGGGGCAGGGAAAAAACATGCTTGGCTCTGTATTTCAGGGACTATGACCCGGAGACATACAGCGCGGACAACAGTGATTTGTTCCAGGTAATGGGACCTGCGGAGGCAGTATCCAGGAGATACCAGATTCCTCTGGACAGCGTTTGGCATTACAGCCTGTCATTGAATGAAGAAAACAGGAAGTTTTTGATATGCCGTTTCAGGCGGCCGGCCAGTCCAGGGATTATGAAAAGCTGGGATACTGGAGCCGGCCTTTCCACATGACACCTGAGGATGTGCCTGTCATTACCTACACCGTTCCGCTCTTTGACCGCACCGGCCAGGTCCACGGTGTGATTGGGGTGGAGATATCCCTGGAGCATATAAGAAAAGCTGCTGCCTGCCAACAGAGCTGTCTGCCCAGGATTCACCGGGGTACATGGTTGCCGCAATGCAGGAGAACCCGCAGGAGCTGTTTGTTCTGGTCAAGAAGGGCGAGTACCAGAACAGACTTTTGGGGATGAACCGCTGCTCAGGATAAAGCAGGAGGACGAAACGTACTCTATCTGGCAGTTATGCAGCCTTACAGGAGAAAAGATATACGGCTGTATTAAGAGCCTGGATTTATACGGCACAAAGAATGTTCCCTATGACAGCGGAACTGGGTGGTTCTGGGGTTGATGAGAGGGGATGCACTGTATGGTTTTCTTCACCGGATCATAAAGATTTTTGCAGTGACATTGATGGTATCCCTTTTGCTGGGTGCCAGGGCCGCCGGGTTCATCAGCAGGAAAATCACGGAACCTGTGGCAAAGCTGGCCGCCAAAGTAAGGAATTTTGATTATACCAGAAAATAAGACTGGAGAGGACCGGGATTGAGGAGTTGGACCTGCTGTCTCAGGCCGTGGAGATATCCAATCAGAACCTGCTGGATAACACTCTTAAGATGTCTGAAATCATGGACCTTCTGGGCCTTCATATCGGTGCCTTTGAGTACAGTCCCGGCGGATATGGAGTACAGGTCACAAAACAGATCTTTCCCCTTATGGAACTTCCATGTGAGGACGAGAATCATTTGTATGTGGATGAGAAGATATTTCTGTCCAGGCTGTCGGATATGCAAAGATGTCCGGTGCCGGAGGAAAACGGAATCTACAGAATCAGCGGAAAAACAGAGCGCTGGGTACGGATTACCCTGTCTCTGCGCCACGGCCATTCCTGGGAATCATTGAGGATGTGACCGGGGATATGATGAAAAACAGAGAATTAAATATGAGAGGGACCATGACAGCCTGACCAGGATTTACAGCCGGGCAGCTTTCCAGCGGGAGGCAGAGGCCATACTGGAACAGGCGGGAGAAATGCCAGGACAGACAGGAGAAATGCCGGGCCTGAGCGGAAACGGCCCTGTCAATCTGGGAACCGCCGCAATGGTTATGCTGGATTTAGATGGCCTTAAGTCAGTAAATGATACATACGGCCATGAAAGCGGCGATATCTATATCAGAGAGACCGCAGTATGCATGAAAGGGATACCGGAGGACCATGCCATAGTTGGCAGGCGTTCCGGGGACGAGTTTTCATTCTGTTGTTTGGCTATGAGGACAGGAATTGCGTCAGGAAACAATTGAGGGATTTCTATGATATTCTGGATAAACACCCAGCCGTTCTGCCTGACGGAATACAGCTGAAAATCCAGATTTCGTCAGGCATTGCCTGGTATGGAGTGGGAACTCTGTACATTTGAGGAACTGGTAAGATGTGCGGACATTGCCCTGTACGAGGCAAAGTCCACCATGAAGGGACAGACCGTGGAGTACAGAAAAGGATGAGGCTTCTGCGGTTTTTTCAGGGAGAACATGGCAGGGGTCCTGCTGAAAAACATGCAGGGTTGTCATGCCGGAATTCACCGGCAGCCACCTCCTCATCCAATAGCCGGATGAATTCTTTTAGTATGGTATTTCTCTTTACTCCTTTATGATACAAGCCAAAAGCAAGGAGGTATTCCTGTTACGGGATATAACAGAGCCCTTTTTATCACTGCCCGGATAGAAGGGGAGAAGGTTGTATCCAAGGCCTGCCCTTACCAGAGCCAGTATGCTTTCATAGGTATCCACAAAGAAAAGCCCGAAGGATGGCAGGAGGAGGAAGCACGGATTTGAGACTGGAGTACGGTGGCAGGCAGCCTGTGGGGCTCACCCAGGACTATGGACCCCTCCAGCTCATCCACATTCAGGCAGGTGCGCCCGGCGTAGGGATGTCCGGCACTGCACACGCAGGCCAGCGGTATCCGGGCCAGCTCATGGAATAAGCCGATGGGTTTCTTCTGCTCATCCTGCTGGAAGCCGAACATGACGTGGATGCGCTCTTCATCCAGAAGATTGGCCATGGACTTAAACGGAATCAGTTTCACAGAGGGGTGGAGGGTGGGGAAACGATCTGCCAGCCTGCGTATGACAGGGGGAAGAAGATCTAACTCTGACTGGTTATGGCACCCTACGGTGAGAAACAGAACGTCATTGCTTCCTATGCCCAGCCGTTTTTTGGCGCCGCAGGCAATCTTCAGGATGCTGGATGCATCCTCCATGAACATGAGCCCGGCTTCAGTCAGGCTTACATTTTTACTGGTACGCACAAAGAGCCTGGTCCCCAGCTCGTCCTCCAGGGATGTAATCTGATGGCTTACAGCCGGCTGGGTAATTTTAAAAAATCAGCTGCCTTGGAAAAATTCAGATATTCCGCCACGGCCAGAAAACATTCTAACTGCACTGTATTCATAGGAATCGCCTCCTGAATTTTCTTTGAATTTCTGTTGCTGTTTCTTTTCAATCTTTGTTAATGTTCTTTTTGTTCGATTGACTCTAAAAACAATACTAATAGTAAACAATAAAATATTTTTATAGATTATAACATATTTGAATTTCACATTCAACAGGATATGAGGTATAAATATAGGAGCTAATTATTAGCTAGTTAACTATTTTGCGTGTGCTCAGAACCGTTACCGGCTAATGGCACAGTCAGTTGCAATACCTAAAAATAAGGAGACACTATATAAGGAGACAGAATATGAGAACGATTTTAGCACAGCTTAAGCAATATAAAAAAGATTCCATTCTGACCCCCTCTTTACCGCCCTGGAGGTAATTATGGAGGTCATGCTTCCCTTTATCACAGCGCTGATTATTGATGAGGGAATCCAGGAAGGGAATATGAGAAAGGTATATACCTATGGAGGAGTCATGATTGTCATGGCTTTTATCAGCCTGATATCCGGGGCTATGGCAGGAAAGTACGCGGCCAGCGCATCCTCCGGTCTGGCCTGTAATCTGAGAAAGGGAATCTATGACAAGGTGCAGGACTTTTCCTTTTCAAACATTGATAAGTTCAGCACGGCAGGTCTGGTGACCCGTATGACCACGGATGTAACCAATATCCAGAACGCATATCAAATGTGCATCAGGGTGGCTGTCAGGGCGCCCCTCATGCTGGTATGCAGCATGGTCATGTCCTTCATGATTAGTCCCAGGCTCAGCATGATTTTCCTGGGAGCCATTCTGTTTTGGCATGTATTCTGGGAAGCATCATGATGGCAGCCAGGAAGACATTCAACGTTGTTTTCACAAAATATGACGACCTGAATGCAGGGGTCCAGGAAAATGTTTCCGGCATCCGGGTGGTGAAGGCCTTTGTGCGGGAGGGCTATGAGAATGAGAAATTCACCAGTGCAGCAGAAAACCTCTGCCGCCTGTTCGTAAAGGCAGAAGGCACCCTGGCATTTAACAATCCAGCCATGATGCTGGTGGTTTACGGCTGTATACTGGCCGTATCCTGGTTTGGAGCCAGGTTTATCGTCATTGGAACTATGAGCAGCGGCGAGCTGACCTCCCTGTTCAGCTATATCATGTCAATCATGATGTCTCTTATGATGCTGTCCATGATATTTGTCATGATTGCCATGAGCGCTGCCAGCATAAGGAGAATTGAGGAGGTATTTAAGGAAGAGCCGGATATCCGCAACCCGGAACGGCCTGTCATGGATGTGGCAGACGGAAGCGTTGATTTTAACTGTGTATGTTTTTCCTATGGGAAGGGTAAGGAGGACGCTGGGGGAACGGATAAGGGAATGGACAAAGGCAGTGGCAGGCAGGCTCTGTCAAATATTGACCTCCATATCCGGTCCGGCGAGACAGTGGGCGTCATAGGAGGCACAGGAAGCGGCAAGTCCAGCCTGGTAAATCTAATCAGCCGCCTCTATGACGCGGACAGCGGCAGCGTATGTGTGGGAGGCAGGGATGTGCGGGAATATGATTTGGAAACGCTCAGGGACTCCGTGGCAGTGGTTCTGCAGAAAAATGTACTGTTTTCAGCACGATTCTGGAGAATCTGCGGTGGGGAAATCAGGATGCCACGGAAGAAGAATGCCGGGCAGCCTGCCGTGCGGCCTGTGCTGACGAATTCATAGAGCGTCTTCCACACGGATACCATACCTTCCTGGAGCAGGGGCGGAACCAATGTGTCGGGCGGACAGAAGCAGAGACTCTGCATTGCCAGGGCGCTGTTAAAAACCCCAGGATCCTGATACTGGACGATTCCACCAGCGCGGTGGATACGGCGACAGATGCCAGAATCAGGGAAGCCTTTGGGCGGCAATACCGGGAACTACAAAATCATCATTGCCCAGCGCATATCCAGCGTTCAGCATGCGGACCACATACTGGTGATAGAGGATGGGCATATAAACGGATACGGAACCCATGACCAGCTGGTGGAAGGTCAATGAGATATACCGTGAAATATACGAGTCACAGAGCAGGGGGCGGCGGGGACTTTGACCAGGTTCAGGCAGAAAACGCAGGAAAGGAAGTGTGGCATGATGGAAGACAGACAGAGCAGCCGGAAAAAACAGGACAGCGGACAGGCGCAGAGCAGCCGGAAAGAACAAACCGGCAGACAGGAGCAGCCAGGGAGACAAAGGCGCCATCAGGGTCCTGGGCCGCGTCATCGGTATATGGCAGCCAATTATAAACTTGCAGTGACCGCGGTGCTGGCCTGTATCATAGTGTCCGCCGGGGCTACCCACAAAGGGGATGGTGTTCATACAATCCCTGGTGGATGACTATATCGGCCGTTGGCCCAACAGGCGTCAACAGGGAATACAGCGCCGGATTTTCTCCTGGCAGGGGCGCTGTGCAGGATGGCAGTCCTTTACCTAATAGGCATTCTGGCGGCCTATGCGTATAACAGAATCATGGTCACAGTAAGCCAGGGCACCATGAAGCGGCTGAGGGTGGAACTGTTTACCAGGATGGAATCTCTGCCCATCAGATATTTTGATACCCACGCCCATGGCGATATCATGTCAGTATATACCAATGATGTGGATACCCTGCGGCAGCTCATGAGCCAAGTGTTCCCCCAGGTCATCAATTCTGCGGTCACACTGGCGGCAACCGCTGTTTCCATGCTGATTTTAAATATACCTCTGTCCATACTTACCTTTGCTATGGCCTGTGTCATGCTGTTTGCCACAAAATGTCTTTCAGGCAAATCTGCCTCCCATTTTGAAAACAGCAGAACTCCCTGGGAGAGGTGGATTTGGATATATGAGGAAATGATGGAGGGGCAGAAGGTGGTCAAGGTATTCTGTCACGAGGAACAGGCCAAAAGGAGTTTGAGGTGCTGAATGAAAGGCTTCGGGACAACGCTGATAAGGCTAACCGCTATGCCAACCTCCTCATGCCGGTCAATGCCAATATCGGCAATCTGAGTTATGTTCTGTGCGCAGTGGCAGGAGGAATACTGGCATTAAACGGCATAGGTGGAATTACAATCGGCACCATCATTGCCTTCGTGGGACTCAATAAAATTTCTCCCAGCCGATTACCCAAATCAGCCAGCAGATGAACTCTGTGGTCATGGCAGCGGCAGGCGCCGGAAGGGTATTTGAGCTTCTGGACCAGAAGCCGGAGGAGGACAATGGGTATGTGGAATTTGTGAATGTCCGGGAACGGAAGGACGGCACACTGGAAGAGACAAAAAAGAGCGCACCGGTGTTGGGCCGGAAACACCCCCCATAAGGCAGAGGGGACTGTTACCTATAAGAAAAATGGAAGGCGGCATTGTTTTTGACGGAGTGGATTTCGGCTATGACCCATCCAAGATGGTGCTCCATGACATCAAGCTGTTTGCCGAGCCCAGGCAGAAGAAATTGCATTTGTGGGCTCCACCGGGGCGGGCAAGACCACCATCACCAACCTGATTAACCGCTTCTATGACATTCAGGACGGCAAAATCCGATATGACGGAATCAATATCAATAAAATTAAGAAACCGGCCTCCGCCGCTCCCTGGGCATTGTCCTTCAGGACACCAACCTCTTCACCGGCACCGTCATGGACAACATCCGCTACGGAAAGCTGGACGCTACAGATGAGGAATGCGTCAATGCAGCGAGGAAACTGGCCAACGCAGACAGCTTCATAAACCGTCTCCCCCATGGCTATGAAACCGTCCTTACAGGGGATGGAGGCAGTCTGAGCCAGGGACAGAGGCAGTTTTTAGCCATAGCCAGGGCAGCCGTGGCAGACCCCCTGTACTGATTTCGACGAGGCCTCATCCATAGATACCAGGACGGAATCTCTGGTGCAGGCCGGCATGGATGCCCTGATGAATGGGAGGACCACCTTCGTCATTGCCTCACAGACTGTCTACCATCCGCAATGCAGACTGTATTATGGTCATGGAACAGGGAAGAATCATCGAGCGGGGGTCCCCATGAGGAGCTGATTGGAAGGAAGGAAAATACTATCAGCTGTATACAGGGAATTTTGAGGAAAGCGGGTTAGGAAGCAGAACAAAAAGAAAGAGGTGTTACGTCAGTTAAGGAATCCCGGACCAGTTTATATAAAAGTTAATGTTTATGAGGTATACTGGTGTATGGTTAAAAATATTTTTAAGACTTGCTCTGGAACAGGAGGCGGGATCGGATGAAAATAAGACACAGATTGGCTGGGGGTTGGGCTCATGGTATCCATACTGGGCTGTACATTTCCGGCTTGGGCAGGGAATGGATACAGGGGAGAAACGGACAGTGGGTCTACGAAGAAAATCAGGAGCTCTAAAAGGCTGGAACCGGATTGACGGAATCTGGTATTGCCTGGATACAGAGAAAAACCGCTGTAGCCCTTGAAATATAGGCATTACAGCGGTTTTTTGTATGTTTTGAAGTATAGTAATTTATTCCCTTCCCCTTGCTGTTTTTTTCTGGATTGTTTTCATTTGGCTCTTTGTTAGAAATTCATAGTCTGTGTGAAAGCCACAAACATTGTGAAGTTCATCTGTAATCCGTTCCCTCTCATACAAAGGTACAAATCCCTGTTCTTGAATCTCTGCGAAGTTCAGGGCTCTTAAGGTATTCAAAATCTCTTCGCAGGTGTATCGGTAGCCAAGCCGCTTTTCCAAAATTCGATAAGAAAGCAGGGCAAGAAAGCAGATAAGGAAATGGGCCGTGATCCGGTTCTCCTCCTGAAGATAAATGGGCCGTGCGGAAAAATCCGTTTTCATAATCCGGAAGCACTCTTCTATTCTGCCAACGGCCTTCGCTCACTTTTTAATATGCCGCTTACATCATCATCCAACAGATCGGTGCAGACTGCATAGAGTCCATCGGATTGAGCTTCGATTCAATCTTTTTCTTCATCGAGGAACTTATGGATGCCGGCAGCCTCTCCGTCCTGAGTCACTGCCATGGTCCCGATGAATCTTGCTGGATCGTTTGGGTTACGGCGTTCCTTCTTTGTCTTTCCGGAATCAATCATCTTCTGTGCGTGTTCAACCTGACGGCTGCGGAGCGTTCTCTGATAGCGGGCATATTTGGGTGAGTAGGTGATAATCAGGCGCTGATGGAGTCTTTTAGTCGTATAAGGCTCATCTTTATAGTAGAGGCCTGTGTCATCCTCCGGAATCAGGCTGATATCTATCGGTTTATCATCAGAAACACGTTTGAACCCCTGTTTGTTCAGCGCCCATGCCCGGTCCTCGGCCGGAAGTTTTTAATGGACTGAGTCACGATATAAGCCCGTTCTCCCATATGGTTGTATGCACGGTTATCTTCAGAAGCCAATCCTGCATCGCTGCAGTAGATAAACTTCTGGCAGCCAAATTCGTCAAGAACCTTCTGCTCCAGCGGCTTTAAGGATTTCTGCTCTGTTCGTGTTCCCGGGAAAAAGAGAAGGCCAGGGGCATCCCATCCCCATCCATGAACAATCCCATCTGAATGATTGGGTTTGGCCGGTGTTCTTTGCTCTTGCCGTACTTTTTGCTGCCATTCTCCTGTTCGATTTCTAAATAGTAATTCGTACAGTCATAGTAGAGGATCTTGTCGTTACGCTCGCATAGGAAGTGGCTGTTTTTATAGACTTCTGATTGGATAAAGTCACACTCGCTCCCAAGAACATCCAGGGCGCGATAGACATCATGGAGTTCGTAGGATGGTTTCTCCAGGAATTCAGAGGCTAGTTGAAAGGAGGCCCGTTTGCTTACAGGTTCAAGCCTTGCGTAGATCAGATCGGAAAGGATGGCATTCATATCGTATTGGAACTTATACCTGGCCTTCAATTTCCGGCAGATCTTGTTCATCTGCAGGCCGTAGTATATAGCCTGAGGGAACAGATAGCCACCTCTGAAGAAGGTTTGCTTCTTATAATCCAGCTGCCGGTTTGCGTGGAAGGTGATCTGAACGGACTTATTTTTAAGTTCTTCCTTATACTTCAAAGTTTCCAGCCTTGCTTCTTCCCTTGCCCATGCCATCACATCGTCGGGTTGGGCCATGGTCTTTCAGGAGCTCAGATAAGGTTCCGAGTTTCCGGATGACAACAGAGGTGCTGGTCCTTTGTCATTGATAAATCCTTTAGTTATGTAAAAGACTCAGAATGTTTGGATTTAGAAGTAGTCACTCTCATGGGAAATCCCTCCTTACTTCTAATTATATAATATATTGCAATAAATTACAATATAATAAAACTAAAATTTTGACATAAAAAATACAGGTTATTCAATGTGCCATTATCGAACAGTGGATTGGCTGGCAGACGGATCGAGCTTATTTCCATGGACGTGGCAACCGCTTCCGGTGAAAGCATGAAACTTGTGAGCCACGGTGAATTACCGGGCCAGTGGACAGGAGGTTTCAGGACTGAGGAGAATATAACAGATGTGTTCCATTCTGCCGATGGACAGGATAACCTGCCAGTATATGACAGGACATTGGGAACGGCACTATTACCGGAGCCAGGGTTCCTGCGCGCATCACTCTCACTTACGGATAATGCTGCCATGATGGTTGTTCTGCCTGACCAGGGGTGACAATCCGGCTGCTCTCTCAGAACAGTATACCAGGAAATGTTTGGCAGGATTGATGAACTTGAATCCTACGGCGGAATTTACTGAAGATTCCTAAATTCAGACCGCCACCACGGCGGACCTGGGCCCTTCGCTGGCCGGTCTGGGGCTGACTGATGCATTTGATGTCAGCCGGGCTGATTTTACAGGTATTACAGGCGAAAGCCTTTCACTTTCCGGCGTGATCAATCCACGGTGTTCAGCGTCAATGAAAACGGCGTGGGTCCATTTTCAGAGAACGGAGAAGCCGGATTTGCTGCATTGTATTCAGGTGAGCCAGTTTTGCAGATGAACCTGGACAGGCCTTTATATGCGGTCACGTGGATATATGGGAGCGCCGCTTTATATAGGGTGTAATCTCGTCCCGCGGTGAACAATCCTTAAGTTTCTTTTTCGGGCAGCGTTTGAGAACCGGCGGCATCCCTCAAATATTTTGTTTGGCACAGGCTATGAATATGTTTGAATTCCCGCCTTTATTTGATATAATCGGAATAGTACATTAAGAAAAGCTGGTGCATGCCATTGATGAATCAAACATATTCTGCCTTTTCGTTCGGACCATCCTGTTCCTGCTCACAACAACTGTCTTATGCCTGGGCTTTCCCGGGGGCATCCAACGGTGCCCCGGATTCCCAGGCTGTTTCCTGTTCATACAGTGAATACAGGCAGCGCCTTAACGCGGTGGGTCAGACCTGGGATATTGAAAGGAAGGGTTTGAGGCGGTGGAAAGCCGGTATTCCCCATGACTACATGAAGGAGAGGAGGTGTCCTTTATACCGGCCTTTGACAGAGTCCAACCGGCTGGTGCTGTTTTTGCCAGGCGGACGGGACCATGGCGTATAAGACAGACCAGCTGAGGACCACAACCGATAAGAGGTCAGTCTAGGCAGCCCTGAGCCATGAGGGTTGACTATGGGCGGTTGTGAGGAAGCCATTCCATATACTCATCAGCGGACCGGCGGATTTTACGAAGATACGGACATGAAAAACGACACTTGCGTTAGAGGAAGGGCGATAATTCTATATTTGATTTGACAGGGCCCAAGTGCATATTGGGGAGGAGGATAGAAACCAAGGATAAAAAGCACTGATAGTAGATGATGAAAACCAACTGCATTTGATTGATTTGAACCTGTCGGCCAGCGGTCACTACTGTACAGCTGTCCAGGACGGGCGGAGGCCCTCCGGCCCATAGAGAACCAGTTTTGACCTGATACTGCTTGATATCATGCTGCCGGGAGTGATGGCTACGATATCATGAGCTGGCACATCCGCCCCATGGATATACGGTGATTTTTATAACTGCCAGACATGAAGTAAAGGGACAGGGTAAAGGACTGCGCCTGGGCGGACGACCATCTGTGAAACCTTTGACGTGGAACTGCGGCCATGAGCTGTCTCCGCAGATAATAAGACGGAGCGCCTGCTGACAGCCGGCACGTGACCGTGGATGGAGGCCCGCAGGGTCACTTGTGGCAGCAGGAAACGTGGAACTGACCAACATGAATCTCGGCCTTCTGGTACTTTCATACAAAAATAAAAAATGTGGCCTTTCTAGAGACCCTGGAAAGGCTGCGGGAAGGAGTACCTGGGGACAATGCACTCTGACTGCATGCAGCATGAAGAAAACTGGATGGAAAATAATCTGTGGCAGTCTACAAGGTGGAGATGGTTTGTAGAGGTAGTTCAATGAAATTTTCGTTCAAATTTCATGTAATTCGCGATTGTCATGGCCTCTGGGCTCGGGCTCAGCGATTTTATTTTGTTAATTACGTGTTTCAGACTCCTCCATGGATCAAAGTAAAATTAGGTTATGGATGGAGAGCAGCATTCTCCGTTTTGCATTTGGACAGCTGCCCTCAATGTGCCGGCCAAGTATGATGTGCTCAGGATACACGGTGAGTCAGATAGCATCAATCTGGAGTCGGGAGGCAGAAGCTCCGGCCGCCTGCTGCGTATTTGTGATGAACAGAAAAATGCTTTTTGGCGCCAGCCCCGGATTCGGCGGGGAGACGGGCTTTGGACCGGACAGGCCAGGATACCAGGACACAGAGTCATAGAACAGGATGGAGCATACTACATACGAACAGATACGGCTGTCAATGCCCTGGACCGGGTGCTGTATCTCGAGACCATGAAGGACGTGTGAGGTGTTTCGGGACAGGTCCCTGGGTTTCTCTGTTACAATGCAGGGTGACTGTGGCCATGCTGCTTTGCTGGTACGGCTGTTATGTATCTTGCGTCCTTTCTGACCAGGCCATCCGTCTGCCGACCAGGGCCACAGCACTGCATGGCCTCCGGGGATTATCACCACAGGGCCAGGAAAGTCAGCAGCGACGAACTGGGACAACTCACAGCTGGATTTTAACCAGATGGCCAATGCCCTGGAGGATAACATCAATCAGCTGGAAGATGAGATTCAGGCCAGGGAGGACTTTGTGGCTGCATTTGCCCATGAACGCCAAAAGACGCCCGCTGCCTCCATTATCGGTTATGCGGATGCCCTGCGCTCCCGCAGGCTGGATGAGGAAAACAGTTTGTGTCCGCCAACTATATTTACACGGAAGGGGAAACGCCTGGAGGCCATGTCCTTCCCGCCTGTTGGACATCATGGTCGTTTCCAGGAGGAGAGGTGGAATTTACCATGGTGTCGGGCCGAATCCCCTGTTTCTGTACCTGTATGACATGTACGTGATTAACAAAAGCATGAAAATATATTTTAACTATGATGACGGAACGGGTGAGGGCGGGAGGAAACCTGATCAAACTGTGCTCATGAACTTGCTGGATAATGCGTTCAAGGCATCGGAGCCGGAGGGCCACATTGAGGTTCATGGCCATCTGGATGAGGGATACTGATTTGAAGTAAAGGACCATGGGGTGGGGATCCCAGAAGGAGCAGAAAACCGCCAAGGCGCGTTTACATGGTGGACAAATCCAGGTCCAGAAGCGAACGGCGCAGGCTGGGGACGGGCTTTGTGCGCAGAAATACTGCTGCCGTACGGAAGCCGCCTGAAGATAAGGAGCTGAAAGCTGGAAAAGGAACCATCATGAGTTTGGTTCCGCCTGTCCGGGCAGAGGAGGAGAACGTTATGAGAAGAATGATATTCAGCCTGTTATTCCTTTTATTTGGGGCTGATTATGGCCCTGTCCATCTGCGGGGTCCTGAGATGCTGACCAGATGGGGACAGGACCATGTTGGGGAGATTTACACCATGACAGCCGGATACGGGGAAGGGATACCGCATACATTAAGCGCCGCTGAAAACTCTATATCCCGTCAGAAAGCCTGGGCAGCCAGATTTCCCGAAACAGGACAGGCTACGCCCAAACAGGGCAGGCTTTGACGGCGGCAAACGGCAGCCAGGCGAATGATGGAATCTGGAGGGGGCATATGCATTTGTGATGAATCACAAAGGGCCTTCAGCCGAAATCTGGACTATCAGATTTTATGAGACATGCAACCGGGGGCTGGAGGAACTGAAAAACTGGGAATCCTGCCTGAATCCGTTCGGCCTGTGGAAAAGGATGAGTATGACGCTGTCCTCTATTCGGCCATTGATGCTGGGCCCAGGAATAATGTGGCGGTCTGGAAAC
>VOFH01003970.1_pt1 | contig 42800 bp, 74 predicted proteins | sample 5384091 | NCBI WGS metagenome assembly VOFH01 (sample SAMN12384727, study PRJNA508395) | human gut metagenome | isolation source: healthy gut G | host: Homo sapiens
GTTATTCAAAGCCAAGGTTTACTCCGGATAAGCTCAAGCAGGCAGAAACCGATCCGTCGGTTCACGTCGAGCCGGATTTCCGGCTGGATCCGCTGGTTCCTGTCGTCCGCGGACAGCGCCGCCGCGGATCCACTGCCACCAGGCCGACGACATCGTCACAGCGATCCGCATCGCGGAGGAATTCAATCTGTGCTATGCGATCGAGCACTGCACCGAAGGCTATAAAATCAAAGAGTTCTTAAAAGAAAAGAACATTACGGCGGTTGTCGGACCGTTAAAGATGGGCCCGATGAAATTTGAAATCTGGGGCTGCCGTCAGGATACCCCGGCAGTCTTTGAAAAGACCGGAATCAATTTCTGCCTGACGGCCGACGGCGCTTCAGACACCGTCTGGCTGCCTTCCGATATCGGCATCGCCATGCGCTACGGGCTGAGCTTTGAAACCGCATTGGAATCCGTTACGATCCGCCCGGCACGGTTATTGGGTTTAGAAACCGCGTCGGTTCGCTGGAAGCGGGCAAGGATGCGGACATCGCGGTCTTTGACGGCATGCCGTTTGAAAACCTGACCGCTTGTCTGGCGACGATCATCGACGGCAGATCGAACACTGCGCTTTGTAGCCAAGCGGCCCAGGCGCAAGGAATCCGATTAGAAGAAAACCGTATTCCGTTAAAGCACGAAAGGAACAGAATTAAAAGGGAGTCTGTTCCTTTTTCAATTTCGATCGTAACGGCATCGTGGCTGGTTGGTTCCCTGTTCTTAGAGAAGCTTCTAAGTTTTCTTACTTTCTTCAAGATGAGTCCATACCGGCAGACAGATTCGCTGTCAGAAACTGAGCTTCATTTCCGCACGATTCCCTGCAGAATATAACTGGACGGGGAAATCCTGCCATTGCACATCCTGGAAATGATCCGACAACAATGCCCGCATCTCTTTGAGAATACAGCCGCACATCGCCTTCCTGGCTGAAGCGGATTGCGAAGTTCATGATTTGACGCAGCAGCGGCGGCATCGTCGTATCGCCGATCAGCAGCAGTCCGCCTGGTTTCAGACAGCGGTACAGTTGACTTACAACCGCCTTGGGATTGGGATAATGATGGAAAGAATCGCAGCATACGATCAGATCAAAGGCATGATCCGCATACGGCAGAGCTTCGCTGTCGCCCTGAATCAGATCGCCCTGTCTTCGAGCTGACTGGCCGCGATCTTCAGCATCGCTGAACAGATCCAGCCCTGATAACCGGGCATGCGGGCAGCGCCGCGCGATTTCTCCCAACAAAGCGCCGGTTCCGCAGCCCCAGATCCAGAACGTCAGTAGGCTGAAACTTTTCAATTCGCTGAAGCAGACACGGATACAAGGCTCGTGCGTGACTGCCGTAAAACGTCGTGTCATAGCGGCGGCTGGCCTGGCGGTCAAAGGCGCCTGGGATTGTTCTTTTATTTCCATAACAAGTTTTCCTTTCTCTGTCAGGTTTAGTACAAAGCCTCCAACTGATTGAACATCGTTCATTCACAAGCTAAAAAATTTCATGCAGATTATTCAGGCGTTAACGACTGATCGATCAGGGAAACGAAATTTAAACGTTTCAATTCATCCAGTTCTTCATCCTCGGTTTCACGGACCGGGACAGCGGACCGATCTGTCCATAGGTAATCGTGGTCAACCAGGTCACGTTTTTTACCGCAGGCATAAATTCCTCAATTAGATGAGGAAACTTCAGCGTTTTACCGCAGGCCCGCATACCGTTTTGAATTCCTCAATTACGTGGCTTTAATTTTTCGCACAGCCGCATCGCCAGCTGGCGGTGAAAATCTTCATTTTCTGGTTTGTGGAAAAACTCTTCATAGCGCAGGGCTAAGCTGTCCTGTTTGATCGACTCAAACATCCAGTCCAGTTTTCATTCAGCGAAAGACCGGGATCATGGAGTATCCGAATCGCCGGCGCCGCATTCTTCGCGTAGTATCCATCGCTTCTTCAAACAGCTTTTTGTTTCGAGTCAAAATATCGATAGCATAAACCCTGGACAACATTCATTTCCTTGGCGATATCCCGCATCGACGTATTCTCGTAACCGCTGCGTAAATAAGCGCATTGCTGTCCGCAAAATTTCCTGTTTTCTTTCTTCCGGCGCTTTTGATATCCGCATTCATTCACCTTCTTCGATAAATCTATTGTAACATTTGAATGAACGATTGTCAATGAACTTTGTTCATTCGATATTGCCGCGTTGGAATAAGCATAGCTTTCATAATAAGGGCAAACTTTATTTTCGACTTCCAGCACCGACTCATACATCATCATTCAACGGAATCAGTTTGATGATTACCCTTTTTCAAACTAGTTTATCACGCATTTCTTCATTAACTTTCCGCTGGAAAATGCCGTCCGCTTCTTTTCATTCGATATTCCAGTTCTAATTCTTCCGTCAAATACCCATCGCTCCTACAGTGCATATCCGAAACCCCATCCCGCATCAGCGGATAAACGCAGAATGATAGAAAAAGTCCAGTGCCGCGTCATAAGAAATATTTTGACGTCTTGCAAAAGCACTCAATGATACGAGCATATTTTTTTGCATCAATATCGGGTTAGCTTTCATACGTTCTCACTCCTCTCAAAGTGCAGTAACTTCAACGCTTTTTCAGTGCGAAAACAGATTTGCAGATTCGGTTTTTCATAGCGCAAACGCTCAATCGCCTCTGTCTTGACAATCAAACCATCAAAGAACAACTCGATCGTATTAAATACCTTGTCGTTGGCAACGCCGCCTATCACCAGGTCATATTTTGTAGTATCATTCCCACTTCGGCAGTTTAATATAAAATCCAACCAGGCTTCGGAATAGGAATCAAATTCTAAAATTTCTAAATCCGAAGCTTTTATTTTGGTCAAAAGTATAACAAGAAATAACACCAGCTTTGCCGCGGCGCTTGAATCTACCACATCCTTTCTCAGCCTGCTCATACAAAGGTGTAACATAGAAACCGAGCCCAAAATCCACATTTTGACGGGAATGGTTCAAATCAGGCAATGTTACTTTTAAAAAAGAACCGTGGTAAAGCATCATATTTCCACGCCTCTTTCCCGGATTACATCAAGCAGGTCATTGATGATATATTCCGGCTCTGAGTATGCAAAGCTTCATATTCGGAACGAGGTAACCGTTCAAAATATCACTTTCTGCAGAGCCGAATAAACTTGTGAAGCATCACCCAGTCTTTCCGCAAGATTTTCAATACAAAATACAACAAATTCCAGCTCCTCTAAATTTTTAATTTTTTCTTCCGGTTTCATCATCCTGACTCCTTCTTTATTGACAGTTTTTAAATTTGAAAACCTTTCTTTTGTCTATTCTATATCATATCAAAGTGTTTTTCAAACATCGTCGATAATCCGAACAGCTTTCACTTTTATTCCATTCTCTGTCTTAGCCGGCTTTTTCAGGAAAACAGGATTCAATTTTTAAATTAAAACAAAAATTCCAAAATACTGCTTGACGCATTATACTATGTAATATATAGTATAACACGTAAGGAGGTAATCATGGACAGTCAAATAAAAAAGGGTTATTAGAAATCTGCGTGCTGGCATCGCTGGCAAAGCAGGATTCCTATGGTTATCAAATCATCAAAGACGTATCCCAGGTCATTGAAATTTCAGAGTCGACGTTATATCCGATTCTGAAGCGGCTGGAAGCCAGTCATGACCTCAAGACGTATTCCGTTGAGCACAACAGCAGGTCTGCGGAAATATTACCAGCTGACGGACAGCGGACGACAGCACATCGTTGATTTTCTGGACGACTGGAAATCAGTGGTGAGCGTCATTGATTTTTATTAAAGGAGAAATTCACCATGACTGAAAAGAGTATCTTGACGCTTTGAACAAAGGACTGAAAGGCTTGTCGAAACAAGAAAAAGAGATCTGTTTCAACTATGCCCGGGAAATGATTGAGGATCGGATTGAAAGCGGACTGCCGGAAATCGAGGAAGCGGTCGCGCAGCTGGAATCGCCACAGCAGATGGCGAAAGCGTTTCTGGAAGACCGCCGGAGCTTAAAAATTAAATTCTGGCCGCTGCCCTCAAGCCGGGCGCTGACGATCCTTCTGTTAATTCTTGGTTTTCCGCTGTGGGAGCGCTGCTGCTGGCGGGATTGACGCTTCTGATGGCCGGGTTTCTGCTTGCGGGCTGCGTGCCGTTTGTCTGCGTTGTAATGACGATCAGCCTGTTGTTCGTCGCGCTTGTCAGCATCACCGCCAGTCCGTTTGTGATGGCCGGCGTTTCGCTGACCGTCGGCGTGATCCAGCTGGGCGTCGGCATCATGGCGCTGGGCGGACTGCTCCTGGCGGCGCTGGGGGGCCTCGGTCACCATTCCGCTGTTTAAGACAGCCGTTTTAAAAACATCGCAGTTTTTACGGAGCTTGTTTTTCCAGGAGGTGAAAAAATGGTAATCCGCAATTTCAAGAAAAAGGCGCTGATCGCCGGGCTGGTCTTTCTGACCGCCGGTTCGCTGATCGTGGGAGCGGGACTAGCCCGGGGCGGACGCGAAGCGCTGGCGCTGAGTTCGCCGAAGCCTTGGTATCAAACGATCTGGGTGCAGGATGGAAAAATCGTCATCAGCCTGGATTTCCTGCACGGTTCGCTGTTTCACATCAGCTTTTAAGAAAGGAGCGAAATTCCTATGAAGCTTAAAAAGCAGCTCGGTCTTTTCGCAGGCCTGACGCTGGTCTTCCTCACCTTCTTTACGATCCTGTATGCCAGAAGTCGGGACAACACGCTGCTTTCGCTGCTGATGTTTACGCCCGCTCAGCGTACTGATCGTCAACCTTCTGACTCAGGATACCCGTTCTCTGTTTTTACGGCCGCAGCTAAAGCGCAACGCCCTCCTATATGGCTTGAGCTGGGCTGCCGCCGCTTTTAGCGGGTGTCAGGGGCGGGCGTTACGTTTCTGTTGTTCCTTCGCAGTTTCAGCCGCTGGCCTCCCGCTTCGCCATCGAAAACGGCATCGCTTCAATGAGCGCTACGGCGCAAAGACCCTTCCGCTGGTGCTGCTTGATCCTGATCAATCCCTTTGGCGGGCTGCTTCCAGCTTTGGCGAGGAATTAGCGTGGCGGGGCTGGCGCTGCCGCGCTTAAAAGAAGTCATGGGCACTAAAAAATCAATGATCGTGACCAGCCTAATCTGGGGACTGTGGCATGCCCCGATCATTCTGCTGGGATACAACTACGGCACAGAACATCCCTTTTCGGCGTACTGATGCAGCTGGAACTGTGTCTGGTACAAGGCGTAATTCTGACATGGCTGCAGACTGAAAAGCGAGTCGGTGTGGACCTGCGCGATGTGGCATGCGTCGTTAAACGGCATTGACCGCTATACGGCGTCCTCTATTATTGCGCGGGCGGGATTTCCGCTGATCGGCCCGGATTTAACCGGTTTGATCGGCGGACTGGGATTCGTGCTGGCCGCGCCGCTTCTGCTGGCGCTGGATCGGCCGGATGACTCAAAATTCCATCCTTCCAAGCACGACTCATCTGCTGAGTCCTGCGGATTTGTCTTACGGCTAAGGACTGACGCTCATGTTAACACAAAAATCGTGCGCTTTCAGACTCGTTCCCTGACGCGGCACGGTCCGTATTGAAAAATGCAACGTTTCCCCAAAGCTGACAGCCAACAAAGGAAGTACTGAGAAACCTTCAGATTGGGCAGTCGGCAAGCGGAATATAACAACAAAAGAGGGATGATCGGCAGGCAGTCGATCGTCCCTCTTTATGCTCAGCGAAACAGACGGAAGCCGTCAAGACTGAAACAAACGGGCTTGCGGTCGCCTTGATTCCCCTCAAAGACGGGCGAAGCTGTCAGCGGCGGCGCTGTAAGCGTCGTTCATCTTAACTGTTGGCTGACCAGTTATTTCCCCAGCGATGTAAGTACGTCTTCCAGTCAATCAGGCGAACTACGCCAAAGGCTCATCATCTTCTGCTTTTCCAAAGGATATGGATGCCGCCACCCAACAACACAATCTCAAGAACAAGCCATAATATAGTCATTAGCCATTGTGATACGATGGGAATCAAAATGCCGATCATCCCCCATAGCAAACTAAAAATAATCAAGAGTATTCCCACAGTAAAGTCCGCTGTTTTTTTACTGTGAACAAAAATCCTATTAAAAAGCTAGCGAGGAGAATGGCGATGATTATGGAACTTAATGCAAACTGAAAGTGTTGTTGGGCTGCGTAGATTTCCCATTGCGATGGGCTGAACAGTTCACTCCTGATTTCAACTTTGCTCATGGCCCTATAATCGTCAAATTTCCCCCACAATGCTGTCATTTCCAAAATAGCTCCGCCTAAAACTACCCATTTATGCCAAGGTTTTTTCCAATAAGTATAGCGTTCAGATTGCTCCATTCATCCTCCTCCTATTCATAAAATATTTTTGAATCTTCCGTATGCCTCATCCGTATAAGACGGATTCTCGCCGCCTCTGCTCGTTAGCCGCCCAAACCGCGATGATTCTGAGCCTTTGATCTCACTCTGTATCTATTCCTGATCCGCCTGCTTGTACTGCTGCCGGTACTGCATCGGCGTCTTTCCGCAGTGCTTCTTGAAAATCTCCGCGAAGTAGCGCTCGCTGCTGAAGCCGACCTCGCGGCTGATCTGCGCGATGCTCAGCGCGGAAGTTTCCAGGTAGAACCGAGCCTTCCTGATCCGTAAGCCGGAGATAAAATCCGGCAGCGACGAACCCGTCTGACGATTGAACTCGCTGCTTAAATGGCTGACGTTGGTATTGGTATATTCCGCGACCAGCTTCAGCGAAATATCCTTATGATAATTTTCATAGATGAAGCCCAGCGCCAGCAGCACCTCCGGCGAATACCACAACCCGGCCGAACTGTCCCTGATACAGCCAGCGGATCTGATCTTCCAGATGCGTCTGATATTCGCTGAGCGAGAAGAAATCCTGCGGGCTGAAATTCAGATCCAGTTCCACGCCGTACACCTTGACGAACAGACTCAGCGTCGCGATCACAAAGGTATGCGCCGACAGACAGCAGTTCATGTCCAGCGAGCTGCGGGACCAGATGGCCGAACACATACTCCACCTGTTCCAAAACCGCGGGCAGCTGACCGGTGCACAGCTCGTTGCGCGCCCGCCTGCCGTTTGCATAGATCGCCAAAAAGCCCGGGTCGATTCGCTGCTGCAAAGACCTGTTGAGTGATGACCGGACACGCCAGCTCAAAGAAACGCAGGTCGTTGAGCTGCCGGGCTTTCCGATAAGCCAGATGCATGCCCTCATAGCCTTGATACGGACCGGCCAGCGACGTCGCGATAAAGCGCTGGTTGCCGGGGGCATAGGGGCGGTCTTTTCTGAAAATAAGCGTGGATTTGTTCGCACACCTGTTCCGCGCTGATCAAACAGTCTGAATCCCGGCTGAACAGCACCGCGATCTGCTTGGAATTATCAACCTTATTAAAAAGCAATTCCCCGGCAATGATTCGCGTTCAGCAGACCCTCCAGCTCCGCATAGATCGCATAGGTGGACTCCACCTGCTGCTGAAAGATTTTGGAATCGTCGATCAGGTTGTATTTCTTATCGATCCCCGTGATGCAGAAATAATATTCCCCCAGATCAAACCGAAGCGGAATCCGGTTGTTTTTAACGAAGCTTTCGATCAGCAGCTCGTTGTCATCCCACAGACAATAGTTGATCAGCATGTTGTCGCGGACAAAATCCGTCGACGCTTGTTCCAGCAATTTTTTCTCTTCCATATCTATATCCTACCATGATTTCCTTGGATCGATAAGCGCCTGACGGAAATTTTTGTCAACGCAAAATTTTTCGCAGGTCATGTTCTTTTTTATCATGCTAAAATATTAACATCAAGGAGGAAAATGAAATGAAAAAGCTGTTAGCACTTGCAACGGCGGCCTTTTGCGTTCTGAGCTTAGGCGCCTGCGCGACCAACACCGGCGGTTCGTCCGCTCCGGCAGCCAGCGGCGGTTATACCTTTGCGGATACCGTCAAATGGGATGCGGAATATGACGTCGTCGTCGCCGGCTTCGGCGCTTCCGGAGCGGTAGCGGCCAAGACGGCCGCGGAGAACGGAGCTTCCGTTCTGATCGTCGAGAAATGCACCGAGGGAGAAGCCGGGGGCAACTCCAAAGTCGCCGGCCAGCTGTTCGCCTACGGCAACGGCAACGTGGAACAAACAAAGAAGTATTATCAGGCGTTGGCCGGGGATACGGAAGTTCCTGAAGCTCGCTGGACGTCATCGTCAACGGCGTCGCCAACATGGCGGAAATTCTCGTCAACGATTTCGGTTTAAACAAGGACGACTTTGTCGACTGGACCGGATACCCGGTTATCGGCGTCATGTCGCCGGAATATCCGGAATTTGAAGGTTCGGAAACGATCGGTCTGTGGACGACCCACATGGGCACCAGCGATTCGCATCTGTATCAGATTTTAAAGGATCATGTCGTGAAAAACGCCGACAAGATCGACGTCTGGTTCCAATCGCCGGCGACGGAGCTGATTCAGGATCCGATGTCGGGCGCGATCATCGGCGTTAAGGTCACCCGCGACGGTCAGAAAGCAACATCCGCGCGCTCAACGGCGTCGTCTTATGCACCGGCGGCTTTGAGGACAACAAGGAAATGGTTCAGCATTACATCGGCCTGACCGACTATGCGCCGATCGGCGGCTTATACAACACCGGCGACGGCATCCGCATGGCGCAGGCAGTCGGCGCTGATCTGTGGCACATGACGGTTTATGAAGGCGGCTTCGGTTTGGGCGGCGTTTCCTTCAATGTTGAAGAAGGTCAGCGCGCATCCCAGATTCAGGTCTTAAGCCAGGGTCCGCTGAACACCGGCGCGCTGGTTCTGTTAGGCAAAGACGGCGACCGGTTCGTCAACGAATCCGTTCCTGTCCGGCATGGTCAGTGTGTACATGAACGGCACATGGCATAACCCGACGTATCCGGATAAGATGTGGACGGTTTACGATCAGACGCAGGCCGATCTGATTGCGGAAGCGGAAGCGATTCCGGAACAGTTCCGCGGCCAGGTTGTCGAAGCTTCCTCGCTGGAAGAACTGGCTGAAAAGACGGGCATGAAGGTCGATCAGCTGAAAGCGACGATCGCGCATTTCAACGATTATGCAAAACAGGGCGTCGATGAGCAGTATCACCGCGAGGGTGAAACGATGCGTCCGTTTGACGGCAAAAATATTACGCGTTCCCGGTGAAGGCTGAAATCCTGAATACCCAGGGCGGTCCGAAGTGCAATGAAAACGCAGAAATTCTGGACGTTAACGGCAATCCGATTCCGCATCTGTATTCCGCGGGCGAAATGGGCGGCATCACCTCTGAGCATTACCAGGGCGGCACCAACCTGGCGGAATGCATCATCTTCGGTCAGATCGCAGGCAAAAACGCCGCGGCGGCGAAGGATGCGCTGCCGGAATACACGCTGGCGCCGAAGGTGGAATCGACCCCGACCAAGCTGGGCGAAGTCACCGATCTGAACAAAACAACGAACTATGAAACCAAGGATAACGAGTATATCGGCGAAGGCACCGGCGTGGGCGGCAAGCTCGTCGTTAAAGTCACAATGGACGGCGATAAGATCGCGAACGTTGAAATCCTTGAACATTCTGAATCCGAAACGATTTCCGATCCGGCAATCGAACAGCTGCCGAAGGCGATCGTTGAGGCCAACGGCACGGAGGTCGACACAATTTCCGGCGCGACCGTTACTTCCAAAGCGATTATCGAAGCGGTCAACAACGCTTTAGCGCAGGTAAAAATAAGTTTCTGTTTCATTGCCAAAAGCGCGGTCTGTAAAGATCGCTGTTTTTTATATGAGTATATTTTAAAGCTCTTTTCTGCCTGGAATGATTACTAGCAAAAAAAACAAAATAAAACCAGACCTGCGTTCAAGTCTGGTTTAAGAAAGCTTGCTCTAACGGACGGTTCCTTCCAGATAATCCAGGCAGTCGTCCACCGAATCAAACAGCGCGCTGGCCGCCGCTTTGGCCGCTTCCACGCCGGAACTCATCGCAAAGCCGTGAAGGCCTTCAATCATCGGAAGATCGTTGTAATCGTCGCCGATCACATAAATTTCATCCGCCTGAAGCAGCGCGGCGGCGCATTGGACGCCGGTTTGCTTAGATACGCCCCGCGCGACGATATCCAGCGTGCCGCGGTTGAGATAGGTTTCGACGGCATCGCCAAACAGCGTCTGAATTTCAGCTTGAATTTCAGCCATTCGTTCCCGGTCGCCGATCCACGCCGCCATCGAGATCAGCTCGCCGGATTCCAGCACCTCTGCTTCGCTTAACGCGTCGTTAAAAAACTTGGCGCGCCGCTGCACGGCGAGTGGACTCTGGGGAATATGCTCGTTGACGACATAGCCGCTGGAGCGGCCATTGCAGAACGTAAACGCTTCAAAATCAGATTGCTTGAGATATTCGATTAAGCTGCGGGGCCCGTTCAAACGGAATCCAGTGGGCTTCCAGAATATTTTTATTCCGGTCCGCGATCATCGCGCCGTTGGAACAGATATAGAGATCTGGTTCTACATGATTGGCATGCGCTTCATCGACAATCTTATTCATGCCGCGGCCGGTTACGATGCCGAAGCGGTGGCCGTGATTCTGAAACTGCGCGACGCGCGCGGCGGTGGCCGGTTCCACCTGGGCGCCTAAGCGCAGCGTTCCATCATAATCTGACGCTAAAAATTTCATCGGTGATCCTCCTGTCGTTTTTAGTTTTTTTTAAACGTTTGTTTCAATCCAGTCTTCGATCAAGGCGATCATGTTCGCAGTGTTGCTGAGCAGCGGCTTGGGCTCAAAGGTCTGAGCCTGCGCGATCACCTCGCCGAGCTTATCGAAATCATGCAGCGCCAAGAGATACCCCTGCTGCTGGAAGCTGGATACGATCTCGTTCTGATGATCGTTGTGATGTTCATGATATGCGCCAGCCGCGGCGCGGCGATGATCTTTTGCCTAAGCGCAGCCCGGCCATGATCGTGCCGACGCCGCCGTGGGTGATCAAAGATCGCATTGCGCTAACAGCGCATCGAACTGTTCCATCGGAATCAGATCAAAGATTTTCATCTGTTTCGATTCAAAGGCCGTACAGCCGGCCTGGACGACGACCTCGTCACTGATCACACCGGCCTCCAGCTGCTTTTCAATCGCTTCCAACAGCCGCGGGAAGGCTTTGTCCTGCGTGCCTAACGTCACTAAAATCATCAGAAAATCCAACCTCCCATCACCGCATTCGGATACAGCCGCAGCATCGATTCCCATTGCACGATAAATAAATCGGCGATCGGATAGATCAGCTTGCCGGCTTCCGTCTGAGTCGACGAATTCGCGAACGTTTCAATCCAAATCACTTTCTTTTTAAAGAAATGCGCGATAAAGCACATCGGCACTGCGGTATGCGTTCCGGTCGTAATCACAACGTCCGGCCGCAGATAAAGAAACAGGAAAAAGCTTTTCACAATATTCCACGCGAAAATAGACAGATACGGCAAGAGATGCTGCTTTGTGCCGTAAGCCAGATAATGCATTCGTTTTCCATACTTCTGCTTTAACGAAGCGTTTGATTTCGTCTTTTCTGTGACCAGCGAAGCTTCGTAGCGCTGAAACAGCGGCTCCAGCCGCAAAGAGCTCGGTTAAATGACCGCCGGTTGAAGATATAAAGAGGACTCTTTTCATGGTATCACCTGCGCATAAAAATAAAGAGTGGAACTCCACTCTTTATTTTACATTATTTTAAGCTGTTTTTCACTAATTCTGTAACTTCTTTGATGTTGCCGCACTGCAGCGCCTTTTCCGCCATGACTTCCATTTCCTTTTTGGACAGGGAACGGATCATCTTGCGGGTGCGCAGAATGCTGGAAGCGGACATCGAGAATTCGTCCAGGCCCAGACCTAACAGCACTGGCGCAAACCAGCTCGTCGCCGGCCATTTCGCCGCACATGCCGACCCACTTGCCTTCCTTATGCGCGCCGTCGATCGTCATTTTGACCAGGCGCAGGATGGACGGGGTTCAGCGGCTGATACAGATAGAAACTTTTTCCGACATTCTGTCCGCAAACCATGGAGTACTGAATCAAATCGTTCGTACCGATCGAGAAGAAATCGGCTTCCTTGGCAAACTGATCGGCCAAAACCGCCGCGCCGGAATTTCAACCATCATACCGACTTCGATATGATCGGAAACAGCTGACGCCTTCGCTGATCAGCTTCGCTTTTTCTTCCTCAAACAGCGCTTTCGCCTGACGGAATTCATCCAGCGTTGCGATCATCGGGAACATGATGCACAGCTTGCCGTAAACCGAAGCCCGGATTAACGCGCGCAGCTGCGTTCTGAAGATATCGGTTCTGTCCAAGCACAGACGAATCGCGCGGTAGCCCAAAAACGGGTTCATTTCTTCCGGGAACGTGAAGTACGGAAGCTTTTATCGCCGCCGATATCCAATGTCCGGACGACGACCTTCTTGCCGCCCATGCCTTCCAATACCGCTTTATACGCTTCAAACTGTTCGTCCTCGCTCGGGAAGTCCAGTTCGCTGTCCATGTATAAGAACTCTGTGCGGTACAGGCCGACGCCTTCGCCGCCGTTGTTCAGCACACCTTCGACATCCTTCGGCGTACCGATGTTGCCGGCCAGCTCGACTTCATGGCCGTCGGTCGTTACGCTCTTGGCGTCCTTGAGAACCTTCAGCGCTTCTTTTTCAGCCTTGAACGCTTCCGCCTTGGCTTGGTATTCCTTCACCTGCTCCGGCGTCGGATTGACGATGACCTGGCCTTCCACCGCGTCCAGAATTAACAGATCGCCCTGGTTTGCCTGTTCCATGATGCCGGCGCAGCCGACAACTGCCGGGATTTCCAGACTTCTCGCCATGATCGCGGAATGCGACGTGCGTCCGCCGGTCGCAGTGGCGAAGCCCAAAGTAAACTGCTTGTTCAGCTGAGCGGTATCGGACGGCGTTAAGTCCTCCGCCACGATGATGACTTCTTCGTCGATTGTTGTCAGATCCGGGATTACCGCGCCGACGATGTTGCATTTCAGACGGAAGGTCACGTCCTTGACATCCGCGGCTCTTTCCTTGAAATAATCGTTGTCCATCGATTCAAACATGGAAATCATCATGTTCGCGACGGTTTCCGTAGCGAATTCCGCGTTGCAGCTTTCATTCTTAATCATTTCCTCGATCTGGCCGGACAGCTCCCGGATCGTTCGCCATCATCAGATGAGCGTCGAAAATTGCCAGTTCTTCCTCGGACAGCTTGCCTTCCGCGCGCGCTTTAACCGCTTCAATATCCTTCTGCGTTTTCGCCAGGGCGCCTGGAATTTAACGATTTCGCGGCGCTGTCACATTCTTTTTTCTCAATGTTTAAGACCGGCTGTTGGAGCTTATACACTTTTTGCGATAGCGATTCCTGACGATGCTTTGCGATACCTTTTAACATACTGCTTCCTCCTAATTTGATATCTCTTGCGACAAATCCAGCACATCCTGAACGGTACTCATTTTCAGCATGGCTTCATCCTCAAAGGTCAGATTCATTTTTTCCTCGAAATTTAAGAGAATTTCCACCAAATCCACGGAATCAATGCCCAGCTCTCTGAGGTTCGTCCGGGGTGTAATTTCGGCGTTGTCTTTCACCTTTTCAGCCAACAAGGACCGCAACAGTTCAAACGTTTCCATCTTTCCACCTCTACAAGAAATGATATCATTTTTACACGTTCAGGCAATCCATAAATTCGCTGATTGCCCGCTGGCGAAGCCGATAAACGTGCTTTTTGGATAGTAATTATAGAACCAGCCGTCAGCGCTTTCATCCAGAAATTCCCCTGACGATGATTTCGCGGTATGTTTCCGGCATCGCTTCAACGCGCTTTCGTACAGCGCCACCGTCAGTTCGTCGCACTGCTGCTTCTTCGGCGTGTTCCTGTTTCTGCTGGGGGGCAGGTGCGAAAGCAGCTTTAAGCGCTGGCTTGATTTGCGGTAGCATTGCGTCAGATAACGGATTACGCCCTCCTGTTCGCGGTTTTTCATCGGTTTGTTCATGGCTGTTCCTCCTCTGGGGTTTTTGGCCCTATTTAACTTATTCGCGCATTTTTCGCGAAAAGCCTTGTTTTTCTCGGTTTGCGCGAATTTTTTTATTTCCCGCGCTTTTTTCAGCGTTTTTCAGGCGAAAACGCAAACAAAGTGGAAACGCCGGCCTTGCAAGACGGTTTCATCGTGACAATTATTCTCGTTTCGATTACAATAATGGCGGAGGTTTCTCATGAATAAAAACAACGATATCCATACCTAAAATAGTGATTTCACTCCTTGTTTATTTCGTCCTGCTGGGCGCGGCCGGACTGAACCGGTTCGTCGACTCCCTGACGATCACGTATACGTTATTTACAGCGCGACCGCGCTGCTTCTGGTCACGCTCAACTGGGAGGTCTTCAGCCTGCATCTGCAGCCGCTTCGCTAAAAAACATAAAGGACTGCCTGTTGTTCACGCTGATCTGCTTTATCGTGATCGTGCTTCTGCAAAATTGGCTTTATCATTTTGTGTCGGCGTCCGGACAACGCGATTCTGGAGCGTGAAATTCTGCTTCATTACACCTTTTTTATCCCCGCGATGGTGCTGGCGTATTCCGTCTGTTATGCCGTCAGCTTCACGCTCGCGTTTAAGATTTTTTGTCGATCGGATTCACCTGCAGGTCAACGAATCGATGACGATTCTGATCTCGGCTTTCTGTTCGGTTTTCTGTGTACGGCCAGCCTGCTTCCGCAGACGTTCGATCAGTTTCTGCGGTTGTTCGGTTATTTCTTTCTGACCTCGACGCTGGCTTCGTATGCCTATAACCAGACGCATTCGATCATTCCGATGACGCTGGCCTATTCGCTGGTTCTGTTAGGCAATATTCTATTGATGCTGATGGATCGAAACGGGTTTCTTGACGGCGGTTTTCCCGCCGTTTTTATTGAGTGATAAAAAGCGCTGAAACTGTTCAGAAACAGAAGTAAATGGGTAAAGCGGAGGCCCTTTTTTCTTTGAAATTTGTTATAATGAGATCAAGCTTAATTTTTTAAGAGCGGAGGGATTGATCATGACAGTCTTCTTCAGGCAGCAAAATACCCCTTAACGGAGTTGACCGCAAACGCGGATCTGATTGAATTTCTGCAGAGTGAACAGGTTGAAAGCAAAGGGGCAGGCATTGCCGGCTTTTAAAGCCGCTGGCTTGTTCTGAGCTCACGCTGTACCGCCCGGCCGGTTCCGATTGGGAAAGCGGGCAATAAACAAAGCCGAATCTAAAATCATCGGAAAGGACGCGATAAGCGCCGGCATTCACGCGCTGGAAAGCGGCGACGTCTTTGCAGGAGGACGAGCTCTGGGTTCCGCTTGCCGCTTCTTTCTGGACGCGCTTGTCTGCGCCGCAGTGCAAACGGCTGGAATGAACTGAGCTGGCGCTGATCCGGCAGCGCGGCAGTTCAGCGTTCTTTATCAGCAGGTTCGCCAACGGCATACCAACGCGGTCCGCTTTTTCCATGAAATAGATCTCATTCCCACGCACCTGTGGATCGCGGATGCCGCGACGCATGAAATTTACTTCATGAACCAAGCGATGAAAAGACGATTTTCGCTGGACGCGCCGGAGGGGCAGCCGTGCTGGAAAGTCCTGCAGCGGGATCAGACCGGACCGTGTCCGTTTTGTCCCCTTCCCCAGCAGCTCCGTCAGACCGACGGGCCGCACCTGTGTCCGCCTTGGGAACAGCTGAATCCGCTGACGCAGCGCATCTACCGCAACCATGACAGCCTGATCCGCTGGGACGACGGGCGAATTGTCCATTTTCAGCATGCCGTTGACGTCACGGAATCGCATCATTGGCGCCGGGATGCCGACACCGACGCGCTGACCCGGATCCCCAACCGCCGGGCCGGCCTGCGGCGCTGGAACATCGGCTGGAACAAACGGCGGCGGGAAAACTGAGCCTTTGCGCCGCCATGCTGGACATCGATCAGCTGAAAACGGTAAACGACCAGTTTGGGCATCGCGAAGGCGACGTTTTGATCTGTCAGATCAGCCGGACGCTTTCAGCATTGCTTAAGCCCGAGGATTTGTTTTTCCGCCTGAGCGGCGACGAATTCATCGTCCTTTTTTCCAACAAAACGCCAGCCCAAGGCCACAGCCGTCGCTCAATCAGGCGCTGCTGGCACTGCAGGACTGGGCGGAAGCGGAGAAAAAGCCTTACCGCTGCAGCTTCTGCTTCGGGCTGACGGAAGTTCCCGCGGGCACCTCGCTTTCCTGCGGCACGCTGCTTTCGCAGGCTGACGACGCGATGTACACGCAGAAACGGCAGCTGCATATCCAGCTGAAGGAAGCGGAAAAGCAACAGATGCATCTGGGCGAATACCGCGGGGAAATCGCATTCAGCTATGATTCCGCCTATCTCTACGACGCGCTGGTCGAAAGTACCGACGATTATATCTTCATCAACAACCTGCGCGACGACGTGTTCCGCTATCCGCAGGCCATGGTTGAGGAATTCGGTCTGCCCGGTCAGATCGTGCGCAACGCCGCGGCGGTCTGGGGCGAAAAGGTTCATCCCAACGACAAAGCGGCGTTTCTGGAAGCGAATCAGATCATCCTCGACGGACGCGCCACCTCGCACAACGTCGAATACCGCGCGCTGAATCAGCGCGGGAATGGGTATAGGGTGCGCTGCCGGGGCAAGGTCGTATTCGCCGAAAACGGCAAGCCCGTTCTGTTCGCCGGCTTTATCTCAATTTAAGCCGGAAAAACAAAACCGACCGGATCACCGGCCTGTTCAATAAAATGATTTACAGCGACAAGCGCAGCAGCTGATCAGCCGCCGGGCGGATACCCCTGCTGGCGATCATGCAGCTGGGACTGGACGATTTCAAGCATATCAACGATTTATACGACCGCAGCTTCGGCGACGAAGTCCTGCGGATCAGCGCGCGCGACGGATCATGAGCCTGCTTCCGGAAAACGCCGAGGTATACCGGCTGGATGGGGACGAATTCGGCATTCTGATCAGCGGCGGTCAGCCGGAGGAAATCCGCGCCATCTACAAAAAGCTGCAGGCGGCGTTTGATCAGCAGATGATCTATGAGGGAAAGCGGTATTACTGTACGCTCTCCGCCGGCTGCGCGATTTATCCTCATGACGCCCTGCGGTTTCTGGATCTTGTCAAAGCGGCCGGCTATGCGCTGGAACAGGCCAAGCTCAACGGAAAAACCGGATTGAATTCTTCACGAGCCAGATCATGACGCGGAAAATCCGATCGCTGGGCATCATTGAAAGATGCGCGAAGCCATCGTGCAGGACTACGCCGGCTTTTTCGCTGGTGTATCAGCCGCAGGTCAGCGTGACGACCGGCCAGTGGATCGGCAGCCCTGGCTCGCTGGCAGAAGGAGCCGTATGGTTTGTGCCGCCCAGCGAGTTTATTCCGCTGCTGGAAGAAAGCGGCATGATCTCGCAGGTCGGACGCTGGATCTTCCGACAGGCCTGCCTGCGGTGCGCCGCCTGGTCCAAGATCGCGCCGGCGCTGACGATGAGCATCAATCTCTCCTATTCTGGCTGACGGAATCCGACTTTATCGATTTCATGCGCCGGACGATTGAGGAAACGCAGGTTGATCCGCGATGCTTGATCGTGGAAATGACCGAATCGGTGATCGCCTCGCGCGCTCATTCCCTGAAGCATTGGTTCCGTCAGATTCATGAACTGGGACTGCGGATTGCGATGGACGATTTCGGAACGGGCTACTCCAGTCTGGAAATGCTGAAAAAAATGCCGGCGGATATCGTCAAGATCGACCGCACCTTTGTCCAGGGCGTCGACGCCAGTAATTTTGACGAATCATTCATTCGCTTCATCGTCGCGATCTGTCATAAGGTCAATATCGAGGTCTGTGCCGAAGGCGTTGAAACCGAAGCGGAATTTCAGATCCTGTATCCCATGAACGTCGATATGATTCAGGGTTATTATTTCGGCAAGCCGATGCCCGCTGAGGAAATTGAACAGAAAATGAAAGCGATGAACTTGGAAATAACCGCACCCGCCGCGGAATAAAACATCCGCGGCAAAGCCCTTTTCATCCTCCCCCAAGCATCCTTCCCTTCCTGTCGCGTCTGGGTTGATCATTCCATGTTCGCTTTACGCCGCTTCGCGATCACGTCCCACATAAAAACAGGGTTCGCCCCTGTTTTTTTTCATCGCCCGAATTTCGTTTTGCTTTATAAGCGCCTCTGACGGAAACGTTCGATCATCTGATGGCCAATGCTCAGCGGATCGGGATTCTCCGGTATTTCTTCCGGCGCCATCCAGCGGGCATCGGCGATTTCCGCTTCCGCAGCGTCAGCTGCGGACTGCCGTCCAGCTCGCTGACAAACGCCATCATCTGCGTGGAAGAAAACGCCCAGGGCTGAGATCCGTAATAGCGCAGATTTTTTTACCCGCAGGCCGACTTCCTCCGCGACTTCCCGGATTACGGCCTGTTCCAGCGTTTCGCCGATTTCAACATAGCCGGCGATCAACGCCATCCGCCGGCTTGTCGTATGCCCCTGTACGACAAGCAGCTTGTTTTGACGGCGGTCGATCAGCGCCGTAATGACGCAGGGTGAAATCACCGGGTATTCGATGCTTCCGCATTGCGGACAAACGCGCGCCCGTTCACGCTCGCTGTCCTGCATCCGACAGCCGCAGACGCCGCAGAACTGCCGGCTCTGTCGCCAGCGCTTCAGCTGAACCGCTGTAATTCCGGCCAGCGCAAGCACATTGGGCTTCAGTTCGCGCAGCTGCTTGAGTGCCAACCAATGCAAAGACGGCAGATCGATACAGGCTGAGCTTAGAAAATAAGCGTCTTCATCGATGTGAAAAAGATAGATGAGCTCGCCTGGCAAAGACAACGGCACTGCGCATATCGGGGATAGTCCATCCCTTCCCCATCCTGAACCATCGCGATCCGTTCGTTTTTGAACATCAGAATCCGATCGGACGGCAATGGCAGGCGCGGCTGATATTGATTGTAAAAGCGATGCGGATAGATTTCTTCGATCATGATAAGCCTCCTGAGTACTCTCAGGATTATATCACATTCTGTCAAACCTGGCGCTACCACCAGAAAAGACGCGCGGGCGCGCAGCGACAGCGTCGAGGGAAGCCAGCTGCAGCGACAGACGCAGCTGTTCGGCCCCCTGAGGAATCGCGCGGCACTGATATTTCACTGCCGCCGCGCGGCAAGACTGTCAGCGAAATTTGTTCCTCCTTCACTAACGTGCCGTCCTGCTTCTGATAACGCTTAGCGTAAGTTTGACCGGCGTCCTGCGGCTGGCCTGCATCCAGGCGCTCAAATGAAGCTCAGCGCGGTCTTTGACCCAAATCGGCAGCGCATAGTTCAGCTGCGTGGCCGGGGTTTGGCGCGCATGGCGCATTACGCAGGCATGATGTCCCTGGGATGCCGGATTCTGCCAGCGGACATTCCCCGAAGACGTAAAATACAACAGGGAACCCTCGGGTCCGGGACGAAACTGCGCATTGTGCAGATGATTCATAAGTGAGATCCTCCTTTAGAAATCGACGATTTCCTATCTTTAACGTATGCGGTTTTCATCGTTTCTTCTGAGCGATTCGCCGCCGGCGGATAAGAAAAAGACCGCTGGATTCCAACGATCTGTTCCTGCTTTGCCTCAGACCTGAGGCTAACGCGTCTTACGGCTTAATGTACGCGAAGCCGGCCTGCTGCTTCTGCGCCAGTTCGATGACCCCGGCCGGCACGACGACCGTCTTTTCAAGCAGACTTTCCGGTTCGATCGCCTGAGCCCGCAGCGCGTTGCGGCAGGCGGCAAAGACGACCCCTTCAGCCTTGGCCTGCGCCATGACGACGCTCAGCGAATCCGGCAGCCTGCGGCAGATAGCCCTGAACCGCAGGACCGTTGGCCAGCACCTCAATTTCATAAGCTTCCTGATTCTGATGCAGTCCGTCGAGCATGTTGCGGACGTTGCCCAGCGTCATCGTCCAGGCGTCCATCGCATCGATATGATAAATCACTTTCACACTTTCGCCTTCCTTCTGTCTTCTATTGTATCACAATCCGAAGATCAGCGCTCAGCCCCGCTCCCCGATCAGCGTTAAGCCCTGCAGTTTTTGATATGGGCTTTCAGCTTTTTGACCGCCCAGTCATAGTGGCTGGACGTGCAGCTGACGAAATAGGAACCCAGCGTACTGCCGCCGACCCAGGTATAGGAGCCTTTGGCAAACAGCTGTTCGTTCGTGAACGTTTCCGCCAGCGCCATAACCGCTGTATGCGACTGAGCCAGTCTGTTCCTTCGCCTGCTCGAGCGTCGTCGCCTGATGCTTTTTCCAAAAGCCGATATTCATGACGCCGTAGGTCTTCCAGTTATAGGGTTCAGGGATAAACGGTTTGTTTTCCCCGCGTTGATTGGCATCCACCCATTTCAGCAGGCTGATGCCATTCGTAAGAGATGAATCAGCACATCCTTTACGTTCTGATCCCGCTTCCAGTGCGCTTCTTTTTTCTTCTCGTCATTTTCAAAATGAAACGGCGTGTTCATCTCGTTTTCCGTCATGGCATCGATCAGATTCAGCAGTTTTTCATAGTTCGTCTTCGCAGCCAGGATTAAATCCTGTTTTGTCGCAGGTCGGCTCATCATTTTTTTCCTCATCCGTTCCTGATCTAAAGTTCGGGAACGCTTTTTTATAAGTCTATCATACAGCATGAAACTTGACACCTGTATGTCATCTTTAAATCCAAATAAAAAAGAAAGCCGATGTTTTATAATCTATCCCCGAATTTCTTCTCCAGCTGATCTGCACTTGATTCCACCGCGGTTATCCGTCTGGCTGTTTTATTTCACTAGCGGACTCGATTATCCTTCCGTGTGCCCGCGGTTCAATGCTTTTTACTTTCCAGAAAAGGACAGACCCGCGGCCTTTCCCTATTCATTTCTTTCATACGCAGTTTTATCAGCTGCCGCTTTTCCTGTTTTATCGTTTATTTCAGATAAGAAATATCGTACTCACTGAAAACCATCACAGCTCCGATCCCCGGCTGGCGATCACCTTCTGATACCAGGCAAAGCGAATCCTTCTTAAACCGGTTGCCCGTGCCTTTCCCATGATCGTCCAGATCGACGTAAACGAAGCCATAGCGCTTGCTCATCTCCGCCGTTCCGGAGCTGACCAGATCGATCGGTCCCCACGGCAGATAGGCCAAGACCTTCACCCCATCCTGCAGCGCTTCGCCGACCGCCTGGATATGCTGACGCAGATAGTCGATGCGGTAATCGTCGTGTACAGTCCCGTCGACAAAGACATCCTCATAGCCGAAGCCGTTCTCCGCGATCATGATCGGCTTCTGATACCGGTCCCAATACTGGCTGATCGCGTTGTACATCCCCAGCGGATCGATCGTCCAGCCCCAGGCGTTCGCCTTTAAGTAGGGATTCTCACTGATCGAAGCCGGGTCCATCGTGTTCTTCTGCGAATCGAGTGTGCGCGAATAATAATACGAGAACGCCAGGAAATCCAGTGTGTTCTCCTTCAGCAGTGCTTTATCCGCTTCCGTAATGTCCACGTGAATGTCGTTCTCCTTAAAGTAGCGCAGCATGAAGCCCGGATACTCCCCGCGCAGCGGTACGTCGGCATAGAAATACTGCATCCGGACCCGCTTCATCGCAAACACGATGTCCTCCGGCCGGCAGGTCGCCGGATAGTAAGTGCAGTCCGCCAGCATGATGCCGATTTGAATTTCCGGATTGATCTTCTTCGCATACGCCTTGATCTGGGCATTGCACAGGAACTGATGATGAATCGCGATATACTGATCCTCGATCAGATTCTCGGTTTTATCCCGCAGAATCCCCAGCGACTTAAACGAACAATACTGAACTAAGTTCTTCTGATTGAACGGAATCCAGTACTTGACAAGATGGCCGTAGCGGTCTAACAGAACCTTGGCGTAGCGCACCATGAATTCGATCAGTCCTGGGATTCTTAAAGCCCCCGTATTCCGTCAACAGCAGGGCAGCGGAATATCGTAGTGAAACATCGTGACGATCGGCTCCATGCCGGCATCGATCACCTCGCGGATCACCCGATCGTAGAACTGCAGGCCCTTTTCATTCGGCTACTGCTCACTCCCCGCGGGGACAAATCCGCGGCCATGCGATTGACAACCGGAAGCTGTTCATGCCCACTTCCCTTCATAAGCGAAATGTCTTCCTTATAGCGGTAATAGAAGCCGTTCCCATACCGCTTCGGATAGTACCCTTCCTGATCGGCAACGGCCGTCGCCAGGGTTGCGCTGGTATGTTCGTTTTCCACCAGCTTTTCCGATAGCCGACCCGATCGAGCTTATCATTGTATTGATGGATGTCCGACGTGGACAGACCGCGTCCGTCCACGTCGTAGGCCCCTTCGATCTGGCAGGCCGCCGTTGCGCCGCCCCACAGAAAAGTCCTGCGGAAACTTGTATTTTCTTTTTCCATTGAGTTTCCTCCTGTTTTGAATTACTGCGGATGCACGATCAGTTCGTACAGTTCGATCAGCCGCTTGATCTGGCTGACCTCGCACATCGTCGTCATTAAATGATCCTGGGCGTGAGTAAACAACAACGACGGCGCATGCGCTATACCGCGGGCTTCCTCCTGAATCACCAGCGTCTGAGCCTGGTGCGCTTTCAGAATGCCTTCGGTTTCCGCCTGTTCCATTTTCGCATAGGCTTCCTTGAATTTCTTTTCTTTGGCCAGCTGAAACGCTTCGTCCGCCAGGGTTTTCGCGCTGCCGGAATACAGGATGATCTGCATCGCCACCTGATTTAAGTCAATCTCTGAAACCTCCGTCGATTCAGTCGTTCCTCGTTTGAATATGTCATCATAGTCGATCCTTTCTTTATGAAAATGGTCGGAGCTTGAAGTGATAAAGCAGCCTTCCGTTTAGTGATTCCTGGTCAGTTCCATGACTTTAGCCGTTGAGCGCTTCGTTCTGTTCCTCGGCAATCCGCTGTTTCTCATAGACCTTAAAGAATGGATACCAGGTTGCCAGATAGATCAGGAATAAGACGACGTAGACCAGAATCGCCCGCAGATCCTCGGTGATCATCACGCTTGAAAGCGGCGCGGGAATCTGACCGACCTGAATCATTTTGGACGGGATGTTTAACAGATGACTGCGCATCGTAAACCACACGACCAGCGGCCCGGTGATCGAATTGATCCACATCGGCACCATCAGCAGCGGGTTCATGACGATCGGCGCACTGTACATGATCGGCTCGTTAATATTGAAGATCGAAGGCAATTGTCAGCCGGCCGACGGTTTTCAGGCTCTTGGATTTCGAGAAGCACATCAACAGGTTCAGCGTCAGCGTCGCGCCCATGCCGCCCATCGTGATCAGACCGGCCGTAAACACCGCTTCGTTGGTTGCGATGTTCATCGGCGCCAGCCCAGCTTCCACCGCGGCGATATTGGCGGCGATGCCGGCCATGAAGATCGGTGTTTTCACGCCGTTCCACAGCCAGTGTGAAATGCCCAGCGTATAGAAGAATGTCATTAAGAAGATCAGCAGGACAAAGCCCGGCACGTCTGACCGAAGTTCTGAATCGGCGAGAAGGCCAGAAGCACCAGCGCGAACGGGTCAATATTCAGATAGAACGTTAAGAAGACGGTCAGGCCGATTGAGGAGATGATCGGAATGATATTCTGAACCCAGCCGATCACAAAATCCGGCAGGCTGGAATCGCCCAGCGGATTGAGTCTGCCGACCAGATGGAACAGAATCGACACCATGTAGCCGGTCGCAATGCCGACGATGATGCCGGTCGGGCCGAAGCGGTTGAACTCAACGAGGTAAACATGCCGTTGGCGTCGATCACCGGCGATAAACATGATGAATACGGAAATCGCGGTTAATCCGGCATTGATCGTATATTTGGTATGACCAAGCTTCTCCATCATCTGGTTGGCGACCATGAAGGCGGTCAGCAGACCCCAGCATGCCGAATGAGAAGTTGATGATGCGGATGAAGTTCGGCAGTGCCGGAATGTACGAACGCAGAACATTATACAGATGGATGCAGGAGCCGGTCAGAATAAACGGGATGATCTTCTGCATCGAACTGGATAAGGCGGCGACAACCGGTTTCTGTGAGAACTTGTTCATTGTTGGCGTAAAGGAATTCGTCAGCCAGTTCATAAATCGTTTCATATTTTTTCCTCCCCTGGTGAAATCAATGGTTTTCCTGTTGGTTCTGATGCAGCTCCACCGCCAGCTCGATCAGCTTTTTCACCGTCAGACTGCCGTAGACCTTCTGCGGAATGACGCCGACCGCGACGTTGTAGGGCTTGGCTAATTCCGTGAATTTAGCCTTGAAGTTTTTCATAGTGCGGGGCCAGCAGCAGAACGTTGATTTTCGGCAGATACAGGATTGCCTCGGTTTCGCTCTTGGCTTCGATTTTTACGTTAAGGCCTTTTTTCTTTTTGAGCCAGAAAACCGCTGGACAAGCCGGCGCCGGCACAATAAGACTTGAATGGGTTCCATATTTTTTCCTTCCCTCACTCGCAAATTCATTATAATTTGTTTGTCAGTTCCTCCTCAACCAATCCTTTGCACGCTGAGGTGCATGTCTGACAGCTCAGGCCAGAACCACTGCACCCTGCGGTGAAACGGTTTGATTGAATAAGAATATCATTACCTTTATAATAAGATCATAGAAAAAAGGCCGGTGAGGTGTGGCGATCAACAAAAAAAAATCTGATTCTTTACTTATGGGAACAGAATGCCCCTGCACGGCCGCTGAGCTGGCTGACGTCTTAAACGTATCCGTGAGGACTATTAAAATGTACGTCAAGGAGATCAACACGCTCGCTCACCATAAGGTTGTGCTCTCCTCAAACAAGGGATACACCGCGTTAAAGATCAGCGACCTGTCGTTTCTGGATGAGCCGCAGGCCTTCGCGATGAATTATGCGGAACGTTCCGTCTATATCATTAAAAAAGCCTGATCGAACACCGGCCGCTCAATACCTTTGATCTGTGTGATGAATTGTTTATCAGCTATTCCACGCTGAAAAGCGACCTGGCGAAAATGAACGCACTGTATCAGATCTTTCATGTGCACTTTCGACGCAGAACGACCTGATTCAGATTCAAGGCTCAAAGACAAGCGTACCCTGCTTTCAAGCATCATCCGGCAGGAAACGCACAGCCGGATTTTGGATCTGGACACGCTGAAACAGTCGTTCAGTCCCGCAGAAATCGAAAAAATTTCACAGATTCTCAACGATTTTTTCAAGCAGGAACGTACAATCTCAATAATTTCTCCTACACCAATCTGCTTCTGCATTTCGCAATTCTGATCGAGCGGGTGAAAACCGGCAATTCTTTATCGGAAATCCGCGAGATCATGACGAAAAACCCACAGGAGCTGGCGCTGGTCAGACAGCTTTCAGATCGGATTGAACAGGATTTCAGCATCACGCTGAACGCCTATGAGAAAAAATGAGATTTATATCTTTTTTTTTTAAGACAAATATCAATTATCTGGTCGATTCCAATTATGACAAGCTGCGGGAAGTGATTGGCGAGGATGTGCTGGACGTAATCGTAAAAATCATAGCGGAGGTTTCGCAGCTGTATTCCATCGACCTGAAGCATGAGAGCTTCATCATTCCGTTTGGCCTGCATATCAAAGCGCTGATTACGCGGGCTTCCTTAGGGAAATACAACCGCAATCCATTGTCGGAAAAAAAAGCAGGACTGCCCGATCATCTATGATATCGCTATTTTCATCGCGCGCGGCTTTCGGAGATTTACCAGGTCGAGATCGCGGAGGATGAGGTCGCCTTTATCTTCCTGCATGTCGGCACGGAAATTGACCGCCAAAATTCCTCGAACGATAAGCTGAAATGTGTGCTGTTGTGTTCCGATTATCTGGGTCTGGAAAAGAAGATCTATGATCAGTTAACGCAGGACTACGCCGATGAAATCACGATTGACGCGGTCGTTTCCAGCTATGAAGAACTGGAAAGGCAGCCCTTTGATCTGTTGATCACGATGATTCAGGATGAGCGAAATTACAACTATCCTCGCTGTTGATACTGCCGTTTCAGCTTGACAAACAGAAGAATGAAATTCGCGCGAAGATTTATGAAATCCAGCAGGCGAAAAAGAAAGAGCTGATCTATAATAATTTCGATCATTACTTCCATCCGGAGCTGTTCTTTGTGTTCGAAAACGAAAGCCGGGACAACGTAATTCGGAAGGTCTGCGATAAAATGGAGGCTTTCGGCTATGTTTCCGCTTCGTTCAAGACATTTGTTAAAGAGCGGGAGAACGCGTCATCTACGGCCTTCGGCAAGCATCGCAATTCCCCATTCGGTACACATGGACGCTTATCAGACAAAAATCGGCGTAGCGGTCAGCCGCAGCGGAATAGCCTGGGGAAACAATCTTGTCAACGTCATGCTTCTGATCGCGATCAATAAGTATGACAAGCAGATTCTTTTGACGATCAACGAATCGATTTTATCCTTGTTTGAGAATCCGATATTCTCAGCCGGGTAAAAAATACGTCCAGTCTGGCAGAATTCAAAGAGATCATCCTGCCAAATCTCTGAGGGCATCATCGCAATATGCTGAGTTCCAGACAGAGAATCAAGTCCGTATTTAACGCTGAGTAAACTTCAGAAAACTTAATCAAAAAACTCTTATCGAGTTCCGGAAGCAACATTTCCGATTTTTTCATACAGAACTAGAGTTCAGCCTAAGAATTGATTCCAATCTATAGATTTTCTCAATAAACCGGAAGATCAGGAGCTGTGCTGCCTACGGTTTACTCAATTCTGATAAAGAATAAGGTATCCTGACAGAATTTCAGTCTGTCCCGCTTCAAAGAAATAAAAAAGCCTGACGGCGGTTCTCTTTTCCAATACAGAGCGCCGGTCAGGTATTTTATAGAATTTATCGCGCTGGGTTTCCATGCCAGTTTTGAGCGGCCAGCACGATCAGATCCTTGGCCAGATCCAATCCGATCGAGCTGTTGATCATCAGATCATAAGATGCGCTGTCGCCCCAGTTCTTGTCGGTGTAATATTCGTACGCTTTGCGTTTCCTTATCCGTCCGGCAAAGACCAGCGCGCGGATATCCCGTTCCTTGCGGTTGTAGAACGTCTTGACCCGCTGGATCCGATCCGCGCCGGCGCGCTGATAAACACGCTTAAGATGTCATGCCCCCGCAATACATAATCCGCGCACCGGCCGACAATCACGCACGGCTGCGACAGCCAGCTGCTGGATGATTTCCGACTGCGTCATAAACACCTGGACGTCGATCATGCGTCAGGCTGAACAGCGGATTGCCCAGTACGGAGCGCTTCATCTCCTCATTGCGCACCACTTCCTCAGAAAATCCCGTCTGCGCTGCGGTCATCGAAATCACTTCCTTGTCGTAATACGGAATCTGCGCGACTGTTTCCGCCACCTGGCGCGCGACGTCCCGTCCCGCTGAACCGTATTGCCGGCTGACCGTAATAATTGGTAATCCCATGCTTTCCCCTCGCTTCCCTCAGTTTGATAATCTCATTGTAACAGGGAGGAAGCGATTGTCAATCCAAGAAAAGACCCGCCATGTGCCGAGTCCTTTTGAATTCTTTTCCCATCGAAGCTTGAAACCAGTTATGCCGGATCCTCGGTTTTCCCTTTTTCTGCGCTGTTTTGCGGCGCTTAGGATGCTCGTTCTTTTCCAGCTGCTGGCGGAAGTAATTTAAGATCTTTTCCAGACTTTCAATCATGACTTCCTCTTTTTTCCAATTCCAGATCGGCGATGCAGCTGTCGACCATTTCTTCATGGAACTGATGATGAATCCGGCGCTTCATTGGCTTTGCCTGAGCGGCGACCACGACGCGTTTGTCCGCAGATCCTTGCATTTAATAATATACCCTTTGCAGCACCAGCGAATTCACCGCTACGCTTAACGTTCCCGGCGTGACCATCTGCAGCCGCGCCACATCGCCCAGCGTCTTGGTTTCACTTTTTTCCACATTTTCCAAAATATGGACTTCGTCATTGAAAGCGTGACACCCTGATGCTTCATATATTGTTCTTCGATAAATAAAAAATATGGTTAAATACTTCCACCAGCAAACCATTGACTGTTTTCGCGAACACGGTTCATGATGTCACCTCCGTCGTGTTCATTGTAGCCTTTTTTTTCGGACGATGTCAAGGTTTATCCGCGCTTTATTCCTGCTTGATCAGCTGATTTCTCAGCTTTTGGATAATTCGTTTTTTCTAACCTTGAGATATACGACTGCGAGATTCCAGCTGATCGGCAATGTCCTTCTGCGTCAGTTCCTCATGATTGATGCCGTAGCGCATTTCCAGGATCATCCGCTCGTTGTCCTTAAGCTTGCTCATGGCTTTTCAGCAGCTGGCGTTTGTCTTCTTCCGCATAGAAGCTTTCCGCGACGATATCGCCCTCGGTGCCCAGGATGTCCGACAGCAGCAGTTCGTTGCCGTCATAATCGACGTTGAGCGGCTCGTCGAAGGGAAACCTCCGTCTTGCGCCGGCTTTTCTTGCGCAGAAACATCAGGATTTCATTTTCGATGCAGCGCGAAGCATAGGTAACCAGCTTGATGTTCTTGTCCCGCTTAAAGGTGTTGACAGCTTTGATCAGGACCGATCGTGCCGATGCTGATCAGATCCTCCATGAAGATCGATTGGTTTCGTAGCGCTTGGCAATATAGACGACCAAACGCAAATTGTGTTCGATCAGCGTATCGCGGGCCTGTTGATCGCCGTTTTCAGCGCGATCAGCCGCCTCCTCCTCGTCGCGGGCAAGCGGATGAGGACGTCGCTGCCTTGAATAAAGTGAACCTGCCGCCGGCGTTTGCCAAACAAAAAAGCCTTGAGTTTTAAGTACCATCGTTTCATTCTATCCTTGACCTGTAAACAGCGTGACGTTCAGCAAAGCGTCGTAACCGCAGCCCTCCAGCGTTTCGCTGAACGCCAGCCAGACCGGCTGAACCGTTCCGCCCTGAATCTGCAGCGAAGCCGCGATCGCCGCTACATCGCCCGCGCCGGCAATCGTTTCCACGGCCAGCGCCCGGGCTGTCTGCGAAGTCAGCTGACGCTGGATATCCGGCGTGCAGAAAACAAGCGGACGGCCTTCGATCACCGCGCTGTTGCCCGAATCCAGATAACCGGACAAGGCCAGCTGCTGATCCCCGGCCTGCAGAGTCACCGGGTACAAAAAGGCGGTTTCCGCCAACCCCCGGCCCATTTTGCGCTGCAGGAAAAAATCCCAGAGAAGCAGGCCGCCGGCCGCGATCACCCACTGCCAGCACGAAGCGGGCAGAAACAGCTGAAACCGCACGATCGAGCCCTGCCACAGCTTCATCAAACCGAATTCCGCCAGAAACCGCAGGCCCCAGGCAAACGCCGCCGCCTGCATGCCAAATGAGAAACAGCCAGAACGCTGACCAGCTCCATGGCAGCGCAGACCCAGACCGCGCCGTCAAACCAGCACAGACACGCCGTCAGCGGCGCCAGCGGACAGAGAAGCATCAGTTTTTTCAGCGGTACCTGCCGATGGCACAGCCATGCCGACATCAGCCAGGCGGAGCCGTTGAGGATGGTTCCCAGAATCGCGGTTACTTCCACATAACTGTTCACGCTTTTCTCCTTTCTCTATGTTCTATGATAGAAAAGAGCCGGGCAGTTTTTGTCGTTTGCCCGCCCGGTCTGTGAAAGTTTAGTTACGCTTCAATCCAGGATTCAGTCCCTGCGATCCTTCAGCAGCTTCTGCGAACCCCACCGTCTTGCGCAGCGCGCTGAAAATCAGCCAGCCCAGAATGCCGCCCAGCGTGTTCATGATCAGATCGTCGATATCCGCCGACCGGCCGATAAAATACTGCGGCGCCTCAATCAACAGCGAATAACCAGCCAGCCAGACTCAGCCAGCAACGCCCCGCCTGACGAAGTTTCGGCAGACAAATTGGGATCAGCACCCAGCGGAACAAACATCAGGACGTTGAGAATCAGCTGTTCCACCATCCGCCTTTGCGCCCATCTGATAGGTTTCGCGCACCCAGGCAAACGGAACATAATTGATCAGATAAGCCATAGGATGAAAGGCCGCGGGGCCAAAGATCAACAGATCAAAGCCGATTGTCGCAAAAAACACCAAAATTCCATAGGATACCAACAGCCAGATCAAATTTTTACGCAGCCGCGTAAGATCCGGACGCCGCCGAATCCGCGCGTCAGAAACCAGGCGGCCAAACAGGAAAGCGGCAGACCAACGATCGCAGTTCCGATCATCATTCCCATATTTCCATACAACCTCCTTTATCCACTGTGAGTTTAAGTATAACCTAAAACAGAAATCGGAAATGACATTTTATTCACTTTGCGGCGGTTTTCCCAAGAAGAAAAAAAGGAACGGCAATCCGCCATTCCCTCGCTTCGATTATTCGTTTTCTGTTTCCAACAGACCGTAGCCGCCGCTGTTGCGTTTGTAGACGACAGCGACGCCGTCGGTTTCTTCATCCGTGTAGATAAAGAAGGAATGACCCAGCATTTCCATCCGCATGATCGCTTCTTCCAGATCCATACGCTGAGCCTTGACCGTCTTTGTTCTGACGGCGATATCGCCCTGATCGAGCTTCACATTATCCTGTTCGATAAAGCTCAGCGCCAGTTTTTCACGATGGCGGCGGGACAGGCGGGTTTTCTGACGGCGGATCTGATCTTCCAGCTTGTCAATCGCCAGATCGATCGCAGCGTATAAATCCTCATGCTCGACTTCCGTTCTCAAGATTCCGACTTTGGTAGGAATCGTGACTTCAATTTTCTGTGTGAGAGGATAGGTCCGGACAACAACACGGGCTCTTGTTTCAGGATCGATCAACAGGTATTTATCCAAGAAGGATAATTTCTTCTCAATCTTTTGCCTCATTCCTTCCGTGATGCTGACATTTTACCGACAATCTCAAATTTCATGGATAGTTCCTCCTTTGATGTACTTTTTAGTATAAGCTGTTCCAAAGAAAAAATCAGTCTTTAATCGCGTCGGTTTTCGTGTTATACTGAAGCAGTAAGGGCTGATTTTGTAAATCAGCCTCTTTTCTTACATTGTTTGTTTCAGCGTCTGACGCAAGAGCCGCAAAGACGTTGTCGTAACCGACCGCCTGGCATTCCGTTTCCGAAAAGCCCTGCGCCCGCAGACCTTTTATCAGATTCTGCGCCTGAACCGCGCTGGACAGATCGTGCCCATCGACGTCGCGTGATCTTCAAAGAAATCCATGAAGTCAAAGCCCACGGCAAGATGCTCGACGCCGACTAAATCGGCAATGTGACGGCCATGTGCCGCCAGATGCAGCGCGTCCTGATGTTCCAGATCAGGATCGATAAAATTCTTTCGCGGCATTTAAGCCGATCAGACCGCCCTTCGCAGCGATCGCCATGATCTGCTGATCCGTCAGATTGCGGTGGACTTCACACAGAGCGCGGGTATTGGAATGGGTCGCGATCAACGGACCTTGAACCACCTCGACCATGTCCCAGAACGTCTTTTCATTGGTGTGCGAAACATCGAGGACCATGCCCAGCTCCTCCATTTTTCCGAACCGCCCGGCGGCCTTCCTCCGTCAAACCGCGCGTTACCGTTCCTTTAACGCCGGTGGCCAGCGCGTTTTCGTCATTCCAGCACAGCGAAGCGATGCGCACGCCCTGATCGTAAAGCCACTGGATTTTTCTTCGGCGTGATCACGGATGCCGCACATGCCCTCCCACCGTCATGATCAAATGCGGCTTGCCGGTTTCCGCCAGATCAGCTAGGGACTTGACCCAGGTTACCGCATCCTGTTTTCTTCAATTTCCTGCCGGGCCGCCAGCACCATTTTCTGCATCCGGTCCCAGTCTTCCGATCCCTCAAAGTAACTGGCGATTCCACGCCGAGCACTTCGCCCTGAAGCAGCTTCGGCAGATGGTCTTCCTTTAAACGTGCGTTCTTCCTTGTTCATGCTTACGCAGAATATCCCAGCCGATATCGGCATGCAGATCAAAAAATTCTCATCTTGAGTTCTTCAAGCGTCACCCGCTTATTTTTGTTGGAATCGGTTTTCCCATTTGGCCAGCTTCTTTTTAACCCGTCCATCACGATAATCATGGAATAGGTATCGAGTCCGCAGTATTGACGCAGATGGTCGCGGATAGCCTGATGATCCGATTCATCGTTGTTCTGATCCAGATTGCGCCACTGAACGACGGCATCCATGCCCTGATGAATATCAAGATCCTGATAGTTCAGATTTTCGTCAAACAGCGGAAGCAGCGTCTTCAGCGAATAATAACCGCGCATCCGCGTGTCGTAGAACAGCCCGGCCTGAAAAAGGAAAGGCCAGATCGATCATCCGCGCGTGAATTTTCATCAGCGGTTTGGCACGGTGAGGAAAAACGGGCGGCTACCCTGCCGGCACGGATTTTCTCCGCGCCTTCTTCGGCGTTGTAGGCGATCACGCCGCCCTTGGGCGGCAGATCTTTCACTGTTCGACAAAGTCCTTCCGGCAGTCATGCACGCCGATAAATTCCTTTGTGCGTCAGCGTCCCGTCCGCTTCTAAAATATGCAGCGAATACTGAAACGGCAAAGCACCTGATAGCAGCGCATGCCCTCGTAAGGCGGCACAGCGTAGGTTTCCATTCAAAATCCAGGAAGCAGTAAGGGTACTGCAAAGCGCCGTCAAGCCAGGTTTTCAAGCCGAAATAATCGATATAACAGCCGCCGTTCTGAGCGGCTTTGATCTGGGCGAATTGTTGGCGCGTCCTTCAATCCGATCGACGTCCGCATCCTGCAGTTTTAACCGACCTGCCGCTGCCAGCTGATTTTTATACTGGGAAGAAACGAGCGTCAGAATCGAATCCTGATCGAGTTCTTTTCTCCGGGGAAGCGCGCGCATAATAAACGCATTTATTGCGGCGGGTGCAGCGATTGGTTTTTACGGATTCCGGTTCTTCCTGCTTTAGCTGCTGTTCCATCTCATCGAGCATCGCCTGAACGTCCGTTTTCTGTTTCTCCATCGCTTCGCTAAGCGTCCGCGATTGCCGGCCGGCCTCATTGTAAAAACCGATCGGAAATGATAAACAGCTCGTTGGGATCTAATTCATTTCCCGGATATAATCGGGATTGAGATGAATGACAGAAAACCGCGTAACCGTCAGTCCCAGATTTTCCAACACCCAGGCGCTTAACCGATAGCTGAACGCTTCCTCTTCTTTTGGGCAGATGACCGCCGTAAAGAAAATAGACCTCCCAGCCTTCTTCTATTTTATGCAGGAATGGAATTTTTACGCGCCTGGTTGTATTCAAAACGCGCTGAAACCAACCAATCGGATTCCTCAGTGCGCCCATCGCCAGCGACGGATCATCGCCGCGGGCGCCGCGGAAAAGTCTTGTATTCCTAATTTCTGACACGCCAGTTCCGTCAGGTCTTCGTCCATTCTGACATAGGGCGAAAAGGGCGGCATCGGTTCTTTTTTTTGACAGCCAGAAGTATTTCTGACATCGTTTAAATTTTTACAATCGGAAGTATGAAACATGTATAATCACCTTTTGATTATACCATTCCCCCCACAGGGCAATCCAAGAAAAGTTGAAGCAATCCCAAGTTTTCACAGATTTATTCTCTATTTATTAAAAGATGAAAACATTTTTCAAATTTTTTTCAGGGCATTAGGCGGGCTAATGAAGTTGTTAAACTGATTGAGCGAGGAATAGAAAACGATTATAATAGGTTTATAGTTAAGCCGGCAAAAAAAAAAACAACATGCTTTTTAGGTTAGAAGTTTTGATCAGAAAAGAGGCGAACGAAGAACTGCGCGGTTAAGCTCTTTCTGATACCAACACAAAGCTTGCATAAACAGTGAATGTTCCTCTTATAAAAGAAGGGCACATCACAAACAATCGGATTAGACATCAGCGCAGGCACTAACGAAGGCGAAACGCTGGCTTACAAGGGTTAGGAAAAAATCAGATTATTAGGAGGGCTAGATATGAATACAATGCTTGATCTTGCTTTAAAAATTGCGACCGAAGCTCATAAAGGGCAGAAAGACAAAGGCGGACAGGATTACATCAATCATCCCGTAACAGTAGCATCCCTGTGCAGTACGGAGGACTGAAAAGATCGTCGCCCTGCTGCATGACGTCGTTGAGGACACGCCTGTTACGCTTAAAGATCTTGAAGACTATGGATTCAGCAAGCTCAGTTATAGAAGCAATCGACTGCATCACAAAGCGATCAGGGATTTCTTACGATGATTACCTTTGCGAAAGTAAAAAATAACGAATTAGCCCGAAAAGTTAAAATCGCAGATATGACGCACAATTCCGATCTTTCCCGAATTCAGAATCCAACAGCAGAAGATCGTTTAAGAGCTGCGAAGTATAGAGAGAAAATACAGTATCTCACGCATTAGATTCTGGCATAGAAACGTCGATGTTTAGACAACCAAAAGTTTTTGTGACGTCGTTTAACTTTTTCTAGTATTAGTTCGATAATAAATCAAAAAAAAAGCTTGAATAAACCAGCCCTTATTTTATACAAAGAAATAACACTAGTCTGAATAAATACCTTTAAACTCAGTTGTCTATATCCTATGCGGCTCATTGACTTATTTTTACTATGAATACATTCAATTATTACAGACATAATAGTCATTATAAATGTAAAACAATTACAACACAAATACGTCTGTCAATAAATCCAAATCTCTAAATATATAACTTATCAGGACAGAACATAGGAATAATACTGCAATAAGTTTGTTTTTTTCAAACGATCCATGATTATTATCAGCCTCCTCTCGCTTTGAATTTAACTTCCATGTCTTACTTACTTGAATTTTAAACTACATGTTTTATGATTACAAGACTGTTTATCGTTCTTTTAGTTTGATATAATTAGCACAAGAAATTTTACTAAAAAGGAGGAAACAAGGTTAATCACTTTGCTAATTGTTCCCTCCTCTTTAGGCTCTCCAGGAAACAGTTGAAACACGATAAGGTTTTAACGGTTTGTTTCATAATTTTTTAGTGAGAATCAATTTGCATTTAATAAAAAGGAGGATATTATGAGCAAAAAGGAGAACGGTGTAATAACAAAGAGGAATGGCAAGCCTTGCCGATTTCGATATTGCGGCCGCAGAAGCCGGCGGATATGTGCGCCCCCTAAGCCGATGACAGAAGAAGAAAAACAAGCCGAAAGGGAAAAATTTTAGCTTGGATAAAAAGCATAAAGAGGAACAACGAAACAAAAAGAAAATCAATGAATGAAGCGCGTTTAAAATACGTGCTTTTTTGTGTCCTGTCAATCATTCTTCTTGAAAGTAAAGGAAAAGGATATCCTCAATCGGACATCCTTATATTCATTTATCCGTTTAATCGATGCAGAACTTTCCGTCTTTAAAGAAAAAACAGTTTCACAGCCGTCCGCATGCACGCCGGTGATCTGCATATCCTCGCGCCAAACATAAAATCGACATGAACCATCGAGAAATTGCATCCCTTTGCCTTCATTTCGTCTTCGCTCATTGACTCAGACCTTCCATGTTCATCGGATAGGCCCGGCCCAGCGCCAGATGGCGCTGGCATTTTCATCAAACAGCGTATTGTAAAACAAAATGCCGGACTGTGAGATCGGCGTATCGACGTCGATCAGCGCGACTTCACCTAAATAAGCGCTGCCTTCATCAAATTGGATGAGGCTGGCCAACGCCGCTTCTTCTTCCTCCGCATGCCAGCGCACCGCTTTCCCTTCTTCAAATTCAATCCAGAAATTCTGGATCAACTTTCCCTGATAGCTCAGCGGCTTGGTTGCCTGGACGCGGCCATGCACGCCGGTGCGCTTGGGCATTGTAAAATTCTCCTCCGTCGGCATATTCGGATTGAAAACCACACCGCTTTATTTTTCGCAGCCGCCTTCCCAGATATGCCCTCAGCCAGTTCCACGACCAGATCCGTGCCCTTCTGATTCTTAAAATGCGCGCTGAGAACTGCTGACGGTTCAGCCAGTCGTTATGCCCGACAGCCGCCAGTTATGCGTTTCCCACAAAGCGATCGGATCCTGATCCGGCTGGATGCGCACCGACGCCAGAATTGCATCCCACAGCTTTTCCACCGCGATCTCCGGCGTTTCCTGCGGGAAGACTTTCTGCGCCCATTGCGGATTGGGAATCGCGACATCGACCACTGGCCAAGATTGGCCATTGTGTAATTCTGAATTTTTCCAGCGCTTTGCGCCGGGCGGCAACGACCTGCTGGACCTTTTTCCTGATCGACGTCCTTCATAATTCCCGGAATGCTGGAATCGATGTTCAGAATGCAGTAGCCGCGGTCGACATATTCCTGTTCGCGGGCTAAAAAGCCAGTCCGGCACCCGCCGCAAAGACTTCAGCGTCCGCGTAATTGTAATCCATTTGTAATCTGATCGTCCTGCCACTGCACAATGACCTCGCCAGCCCCGGCGCGATAGCCTTCCTCAACACACAGGCGAACAAACGGCGCGGACTCAACCTGCGCCTTGATCACCAACAGCTGGCCTTTCTGAACGTTAACGCCCAGCCGGACTGCCAGTTCGGCATACTGCCGCAGGCATTTTCTGAAACCAAGGTTATACCTTCTTTCTATAAGTTTAATTTCCGTGAGAGATCGGCAAAGCATTGCCGCGCCGATAATTCCCGGTTCTTCCAGCTTCGCCGTTTCAAAGATCGTATCCGCATCGGCACATGAACCAGATTCTTGAAGTTGGCGACGACTTTGTCCAGAAGACGTCTTTGACTGCATCATTCCTCCGCCGATCACAACATCCACGGATCCGCGACATGCGCGATCACAGAGAACATCATCGCCAGATCGTAAGCCATATCGTCAACGATCGCCTGCGCCTGCGGATTGCCCTGCTTCGCTAAATCGAACACATCGCCGGCATGGCGGATCTGATCGCCGAACAGCGCTTTTCCCTTGCGGGTAATCGCCACGCCGCTGGCTTCATTTTCAACCGCGCCGATATTCAGATGATTGATTTTTTCACGGTTGCGGTCGATGATAATATTCGCAATTTCCCGGCATGACCATCTTGCCGCTGACAACCTTGCCGTCGACGACCAGCGCCCCGCCGATGCCTGTGGAAATCGTGACGTAATAGACGACCGGCAGGCCTTTCTGCGCCAACTAACGCCTCCGCCAAGCCGGCGACATTCGCGTCGTTGTCGACATAGGCCGGCATATTAAAATTCTGCGACAGCTCCGCGGCGATCGATAGAGTTCAAAACCCGGCAGATTGGTCGCCATCAACATTTTCCGTTGATCGTATCAACCTGACCCGGCACGCCCTACGCCGATCCCTCGCATTCAGTATGCCCGGAATTTCCCGAATCATTTCCATCATGTTGTCCATGACCTGCGCGGTCCTTCCTGCGCCAGCGACGGACGCTTTACTTCGGCCAAACCACGCCGTCGCGGGTCACTTTGGCGACGCGGACATTTGTTCCCTAAATCAATGCCTATATATGTTTTCATACCTAGGTCCTCCTTACGTTTAATTATATCGAAAGTCGCAAGGGTTGAGAAACTAACCAAAGACCGCCGCGAAAGTTCGATTTTCGATTCACGTCAAGCGACGCGGCAGAGAAGTCGTTATTACGGACGGATCATTAACCAAAAAGCGGAAGATCCGCGATCTGTCCGGCATATACGCGCCATCAAGATCGGAAAGTTAAGCCTCCGCTTCTTTTCATTTTTATCTTATCGCTGCGTACTCAGTTCTGTGCCTTGATGAACGCTACGATATCGTCAGTCACGCGCTGATCGACGACCGCTTTCTGCATGTAATACGTGTGTTAGATTGGCGTCAAAATCACCCGGCATCATCATATGCGATAAACCGGAATAGCTGTGAAACGTCCAGTTCGCTTTATCGCCATAAGCCGCTTTCCAGGCTTCAAATTCCTGCCTGGGACCTGATAGTCTTCCTCACCCCTGCAAAAGCACAAGCACCGGCTTGTTATCGTTTCCGCGGTTTTCACCGGATCATAGCTCAGCAGATCCTTCCAATAGGCTGGATAGGCGCCGGCTATAGGTTCATTCTCCGGCGCTGAATCGAGCTGTTCCAATCTGTCGATTTCCGCCAGAATGGACTCCATTGAAGCCTTCTCCTGATCGGTCGTCATAAACTTTCCCAAATGAGCGTACTGGATTTTCATAAGTGAAGCATCCGTCACCGGCGCGGCCATCATGATACTAACCGGCGGCATCGGCGTTTCCAGCGATCCGCGGCATACAAGCCGCCCAGACTGTGGCCTAAGACATAGATAGCCTGGGGATCAATCCCGGACTGTTCCGCCGTCAGCTTCACGATATCCACCGCATCCTGCACCGTTTCCTGATCGACTGTAAGCTGCGGATCGGCCGCGATTTCAGCGCCGTAAACAAAGGTTCGTGTTTGTCATAGCGAACCGTTGCAATGCCCTGTTCGGCCAGACGGTAGGCAATATCTTTGAAGACGGTGTTGCCGTAAAGCGTTTCGTTGCGGTCGTTAGGACCGAAACCACGCACGAGGATGACTGCCGGAGCCGCCTGATCCCTTAGGCAGCCGTCAGCGTAGCGGGTCGTTCTTTCCATCCCGCACGTCAGCTTCAGTTCTATCCACTTCTGCCCCTCCTTCCAGCGCTGTCAGCGCCGCGACATCGCTCGGCTCGACATATTGGTAAAGTTCCGCCCGCGATCTGGTCCTGATCATTAAAGACGACGTTCACGCACAGATTCTGATTTTCAAATATCACCGGTACCTGAACGATGATGAAGGTTCCCTTGCTGGATTTCTGTGGAAGTTTTGATTTCCTTTCAGCGCTCCCAGCTGTTTCAGCGAGGGTTCCAGCGAAGCCTGCAATGCGGAAGCCTTCTGCATCTGTTCGTCATAGACAAAGCTCTGGCAAATTTCGATCAAAATCACCCGCTCCCCAGCGTTTCCACGTAGGTTTGGCGATTTCCTCGCGGGTACCCGTCACTTTATCCTGGACGTCGGTTCCTGAGGAGTCGCCATTTGAAGCCGGCGCTTTTTGGCATCCGCTCAGAACGACGGACAGCAGTAAAGTCCTGTTAAACCCTTCATGATTGATTTTTCATTTCGATCTTCCTTTCTGATCCCATCATTTAGATGTTTATCTAAATGTATTATAGAAGCGTCTTCCTTCTTTGTCAATTCTTATTTTTCTTCTTTTATACTTGTTTTTGGAACAAAAAACTCCGGCCAGACGTGTGTCCAGGCGGAGTTTGACAAAGCTGAGGTTTCTATTGATCCGACATCGCGGCGGGTCTGCAAAATTCAAAACAGGCTAAGCGGCAACCAATTCCGCATCCAAAGCGTCAATCCCGATTAAATCGTGATGCCGCGCCTTGGTGATTTTGACCCATGCGAAAGTTCCCGGCTGATAGGTTTGCGTACTTTGAATTTGATCAGTCCGTCGATGCCGTCCGGCGCGCTGTGAATACCGCGGCCATGATAATAACCGGTTAAGCCGTCCTGATTCTCAATCAGCACCTCAATGTCTTCCCGATCAGCGCTTCGCCGTTTTCCCTGCGCGATCTGATTTTGAACGGTCATCAGACGTTCCAGGCGTTCATCCATGATTTCCTGGGAAATCTGCCCTTCCATCGTATAGGCCGGGGTGTCCTCCTCATTGAGAACGTAAAGGCGCCAAGCCGGTCCCAGCGTACTTCCTTGATGAAATCGATCATCATCTGAAATCTTCCTCAGTTTCCTGCGGGAAGCCGACGATCATCGTCGTGCGAGACCGGCATTTCATAATTGTCGCGGATCAGCTTCACCGTGCGCAGGATGCTCGACGCTTTGCTGCGGCGGTTCATCAGCCGCGAGCATTTTATCGCCGCCGTGCTGGACCGGAATATCAAAATACGGAATCACTTTTCCAAATCCTTAATGTCCGTGACAAATTCATCGTCAATTTATCCGATATAAGTACAGAACACGGATCCAGTGCGCACTCCTTCGACGCGTTCAGCTGTGCCAACAGATCCCAGATCCGCCGTTTTCCATACAACTGTGCCATAACGAGAGGTATCCTGGGCGATGACGACCCACCTTTGACCTTCCGAGGCCAGCCGCTGGGCTTCGGCAACCAGATCCTCAATCGGAAGGAAACGTAGCTGCCGCGGGATTCCCGGAATGGCACAGTAAGAATAGCGGTTATCGCACCTCCGCGATTTTTTTCAGATAGGCCGTCCACGGCTTCGTTGAAACTAAACGGGTGTTCTTGCCATAGCCATCCAGCACCTTTCACCTAAAACCTGCGTCAGATCTGTCCCATTTCGGATAATCATGATCGTTAAAAAGCAGTCGATCTCCGGCATTTCCGCTTCCAGTCGCGCTTTAGGCGCTGGGCCGACAGCACGGCGACGATCAGCCTGCGGCAGTTTCATTTTATATTCAGCCATTTGAATCGTGTTGATTGCTTTTCTTTAGCCGGTTCAATGAACCCGCAGGTATTGACGATAATCGCTTCCCTTCTTCAGAACGTCGCTGGATACAATGACATGCCCTGACTGCCGCAAAAGACCCATAATCCGCTCACTGTCTACTAAATTTTGGCAAAGAAATTCTAAAGATACTACACCTATTTTCATATTGAATTCTTTCCTTCTTTTTAATTTTACGATATAGAGAACGCTGACATTATAACACAAAAGATTTGGATTGCCATTTCCTGATTGTTTTTTAGAAGGCGCCCAGATCAGCCCAGGAGGAGTCTTCTGTAAGAGAGCGTCCAACTTACAGCCTGATGCCCGGACAGCCTGAATGCCAGAAATTGCGATACAATAAGAACAAAGGGGCGGATTGTCATGAAAGATTCACAATAAGCTGGTCCGCCATCAGATCCCGGCGATCATCCAGGCCGATCGCTAAGCTCATCCTTTAACGTTCCGGTTCGCCGGTTCAATCCGTCATCCCGCGGACGTACAAACAAAAACGGCTTTCCAGCCGTTGTTTTAAAATGGTCGGGATGACAGGATTTGAACCTGCGACCCCTTCGTCCCGAACGAAGTGCACTACCAAGCTGTACATCCCGATACCTTTTATTATAGACTTATTTCAAATTTTTGCAAGCCTTTTTTTTACAAAAATTCCTGCCAGCGCTCCTCATCGATCCGCTTATCCCTGCAATTCCTTCGCTTAGATCAGATCTTTAAGAATTAACTGGGATATTGCAGCTGTTCAGCTGACCGATTCTCGTGTTTTCAAAGCTGCCGTGACAGTCTGCCCCCCGTGATCATCAGATCATGACGGCGGCAGTAATCCAGACAGGTTTGGTGATGACGGCGCTGTGCGCGGATACCAGCACTCAATCCCATCCAGCCTCTTCCGCCATTGCCCAGGATTTCAGAAAAGAAGCGGCCGAATCACCTTCCCCGGATGAGCCAGGACAGCCTTTCCCCAGCCGCATGGATTTGCCGGACAACTCGCCGACAGACGGAAAAACCAGCAAAAGAATAATCATGATCGTATCGAGCATAAACGGAAAAGCTCCTGCTTAAAAATCGGCAACGATTCCCTGCCATGAAATAATGCAAAGGCCTTCCATCCGCCCAGACGCCGGTTACAGGAGAACTCCTGGTATTCATTCAACCACCGCTTCGCCGGCTTGTTCCATTTTTTCAATAAGCAGCTCGTTGACCGACTCCAGCCGCAGACGGTTGATTAACGAAGTCCTGAAACGGCACGTTCTTTAGATCGAAGCATAGCCCAGAATATGAAAAGTTCAGTTCCAGCCGCCATGTCCAGCTCCACGCCGGACACGCAGCAAAAAGGCATGCCCCTGCGTTTTTCTGACGCACTCCTGGCTTCCTGCCAGCTGATTATGATCAGTCACCGCGATCAGTCCGACATGACTGAGCTGAGCTTTGTTTTATAATTTCGTCCACGCTCATCGATCCGTCTGAATACCAAGAATGAATGTGCATATCCGCGTTCATCGCTGTTCCCCCACTTTCTGTTTACAGCCCCGTTTGCTTTTAACTGCTTATGAAGGCTCATTTCTTCCTATTATAACCGAAGTCCAAAACGGTGAACAGATCAAAAAAGAAAACAGCCGAAGCTGTTTGGCGGTTATTTTGTACGTGGTGCTGGATCAGCGCATCCATCGCCATCACATACCCGTAATCTCCGAAGCCGCACAGCTGACCGAGGCAGGCCGGCGCGGTTTTCGACTCATGGCGGAAGCCTCGCGCGCATGAACATTGGAGAAGTGAACCTCCACCGCCGGATCGGCGCAATGCTTTTGATCGCGTCGTCAGCAAATGTGCGTAGCTGGTATGCGTATAGGCGCCCGGATTGATGATCAAACCATCCATCTGTTCAAAACACCGCTGGATCGCGTCGATCATTTCGCCTTCGATATTGCTTTGGCAGACCAGATCTCTATCCCGCGCTTGTCGCTTCCGCGGTGATCATCGCTGTGATTTCCGCATAATTGCGGACGCCGTAGACGCCCTGTTCACGAATTCCCTGTCATGTTGATATTCGACCGTTAACCACTAAAAATTTCTATTTTCTGTCCCTCACTTATCAAAACACTTCCGCCGCTGGGTCGACTGGCGGAACATTGTTTCATTTCCTGTGCAATACGCAATTGAACGAAGTACAATTTGA
>VOFH01002220.1_pt1 | contig 42798 bp, 48 predicted proteins | sample 5384091 | NCBI WGS metagenome assembly VOFH01 (sample SAMN12384727, study PRJNA508395) | human gut metagenome | isolation source: healthy gut G | host: Homo sapiens
AATTCCTCATCTTCTTTACTGTTTTTCTTTTGAGACTGTTCTGTTTCTATCCTTTTTCGTTTTTTTCTTTTACTAGCCTATTAGATGATAATTCCGTTGCAGGAATGTTTTCTTCGACTGGTATTTTTTTCTTCTTTGTTTTTTAAGATGTCGTTCAATATAGCTTGTAAGTGGTTCATATTGCCTTTCATATATTTCTCTTTCCGTCGGAAATAAATGTAGCCTATACCGGCTGTGGTAATAATAAACAAGATGGCGGCTATGCCGATGAACCAGCTGGTCTTATACCAAGGAGGAGTAACGATTATGTTTATCAATTTTTGGGGTGTGGTATGATTCCCGTCTTTAGTATTGCAAGAAACCCGTATTGTGTAGTTGCCTGCGGATAGAGAGGATAAATTTAAAGTTGGATCGTAAGTTTCAATCAATTGTTTGCTTCTACTTTCAATTATGTATCGGAGCAGGTATTTTTGGAATATGTCTCTGTTCTTTATTCGAAGGTGGATGGAAAGAGAATTGTAGTTCCAAGGTATGTTTATTGTATTCTCTTTGATTTTTTTTAAATAAGGACTACCGTTAAGGAGAATGTCGGACAGGTATATTTCTGGTATCTGAGTTTCAGTTTCGGGAATGTTTGTGTTGATTTTTACCAATCCTTCGGATCCACCTAGATAGATGTAATTCTTATTAGATTGTTTTTGGTATGCGAATAAAATTTCGTTAGATGGGAAACCATCAGAACTATTCCAGATAGTAAATTTATTTTCTTTGATAATATAAGAATATAGTTGATTTTGAGCACAGATCCATAGACGTCCTTTTCTATCGGCAATGAGGAAGGATATGTTATTAAATAGTTTGGTGTGTATGCGATGGTATTTTCGACTTTTCAAGTCGAAGAATCCAAGTCCTTTGTCGGTTCCGGTCCATATTATATCGTTGTTGTCATAAGACTATTGAACAGGAAAATTCCTTTGGTATATAAAGACACCATTAACTCAGTCTCAGACACTTCGGCAATAGAAACAACTTTATCACCATAAGTAGAGGGGAAATGGATAAACTTGTCAGTAGACGGATCATACAGATTAATTCCTCCTCCATCCGTTCCAATCCATACTTTGCCGTCCTTTTCTTCATAAAGGCTAATCACAGATTGCTCGCTAAGGCCGTTGGTATTGTTCAAGATAGCTTTTTATAAGTCTTTATATACGTTTCTTTAATACTGAATATCCCTCCACGCACACTTCCAGCCCATAAATTATCTTTCATGTCCTTGTACAACAAGGTTATGGAATTGACCGGTAAGGAAGAATAGTCCCCCACTATGTGTTGTAATTGCGAAAACTGAAAGGTTCGGGGAGTAAATAAATTGATTCCGCTCCCGTCTGTTGCCAGCCATATATTACCATTATATTCCACCATATCCAACACATAATTGTTTTTCAACCCGGAATTTTCTTTTGTGTAATGCTTCAGCATTTTTCCTGTCCGGTCATAACAGTAAAATCCATCTCCATAAAAAGCGGTATAAATGTAATGGTCTGCTGTTACGTATAACGATGTCAACAGATTCTGACTGCTTGGAATCAAAAGGGTGAATTGCCGGATGCGACAGTCATATAAATAGATTCCTTTCTTTCGGGTACCTATCAGAATCTTGCCATCTTCCAAATAAAGCATTTTCTGAATCCTATAATCCACCGGATTAATATCCTTTGCCTTCTTCTTTTTCGATATGAATCGTTTTTAGTTCTTTGCTTTTGTAATCATAACAATGAATGGCATTCTCGCTACCAAACCACATACCACCTTCAACCCCCACAGATGAATAAATAATGGAGGAATTAACAGTGTTAAACTGGTCTTGTTCATCATCATACAGAGCTAGTCCCTTTGAAGTCGCTATCCAGAAATTCCCTAAAGAATCCTCTGTCAAATGATTAATATAGTTACTCGGAAGAGAATGAGGATCTCCCGAGTGATGAAGGTAAGTCTTTATCCCTTCCTGAGTATAACTGTTCAATCCCTTTTGGTACCTATCCATAAAGTACCTTTATGGTCTAGCAGGATGGATTGGACAGTAGCTTGGGAAAGTCCTTGCTCTATGGAGAGTTGGGTGAATGAGTAATTAACGCAGTGTTCAGAAGAAAGCAGTTTTACCCCTGCCAGCAGAAATAATATTATGATTAAGGTACGGTACATTATAAATTCATTTTCTGCAAAAATACATTTTTTTCTCATCACTAAAAATCTGCACCTCATTTTTTCAGCAACTATCCATTAAAAAAGAGAGGCCTTTTCTAAAAAAAATCATCAAAAGCATCCTATTTAGACAAGATTTGACTCGAATTATACGATTCCTGAGTCATTTATAAAAGAAATAGAATACGTTTGCAATGTTAATTTTTAAAGTAAATTCTATGAACCAAAATTTAAGCGTATGAAAAAGGTTATACTTTTATTGTTATCAGCATGTAGCATATTTGCTTGCACTCATACTCCCAAATGGGAATTGGTGTGGGAAGACAACTTTGACGGTGCAGAGCCCGACACTAGTGTATGGAGCCGCATACCTCGCGGCAAACCTGATTGGCAAAACACCCAGTCTTTTGACGACCGTTGTTATGAAATGCGTAACGGCCTTTTAATCTTGAAAGGAATCGTCAATGACAATACAGAGGCAGACGCAGCCCAATACCTGACCGGAGGATTATGGACCAAAGACAAACGTGCTTTCCACGGAGGACGTATCGAAGTACGTGCCAGACTACACGGAGCAAAGGGAGCATGGCCTGCTATATGGACATTGCCTTATGAAACAGACAAATACTCATGGCCTATGGGAGGAGAAGTGGACATTATGGAACGTCTGAACCATGACTCTATTGTCTACCAAACCGTACACTCGCACTATACCTATACACTAGGAATAGAAAACAACCCGAAACACGGAAACACTATTCCCATTAATCCCGAAGACTTCAATGTATATGGAGTGGATTTTTGGCCGGACAGTCTTGTATTCCATGTCAACGGAAAACGAAACTTTGTTTATCCTCGAATTGAAACCGAACAAGAAGGACAGTTTCCTTTTAATATCCCGCAATATTTGCTAATCGATATGCAGTTAGGAGGAAGTTGGGTCGGTACGGTAGATCCGGCCGACTTACCCGTAGAGATGGAAGTAGACTGGGTACGCCATTACCAATGGAAATAAAACGATAAAAAGTATTCTTAGTTACAAGAAAATAGATAATAAAGAACTTATTAACTTGCTTAAACTTTAAATTTATGAACGGACAAAAACAAAACTTTTTCCGCATTTTCTTAGCGGGCGTTCTTATACTGCTCTCTTTCGCAGTATATGCACAGGAAAACACAGTGACAGGTAAAGTGTACGATGTATCAGGCGAACCTATTATCGGAGCCAGTGTAGTGATTCAAGGTACGACACAAGGAACTATCACCGACATGGACGGTGCTTTTCAGTTGAAGGTGCAACCTTCCCAGTCTTTAGTGATTAGCTTCTTAGGATATCAGGATGTGATCCTGCCGGTAGGGAGTAAAAATAATTTTAAAATTACTTTGGAAGAAGACTCCAAAAAGCGACGAAGTGGTGGTAGGATACGCTACTCAAAGAAAGTGAATCTGACAGGATCTGTTGCTTCCGTGTCAGCCAAGGATATCCAAGATATCCCGGTAGCCAATACAGCTACTTTGTTGCAAGGGTCGTTTCCGGGTCTGGTACTGACTCAAAACGGTGCACAGGCCGGTAATGACAATCCGGAAATAAGAATCCGTGGTATCGGTACTTTTGGTAACAACAACCCGATGGTATTGATTGACGGCGTGGAAGGCAGTCTTTCACAAATTTCCGAAATCCCCTCTGCGGATATCGACAATATTCTGTATTGAAAGACGCAGCATCTGCAGCTATCTATGGTGTACGTGCCGCCAATGGCGTTATCTTAATTACTACCAAACGAGGACAGGCCTCAAGTAGAGTGAAAGTTTCCTACTCGGGTAGTTATACTTTGCAGACTCCAGGTATTGTTCCCGATTATGTGGATGGTTATAATTGGGCTCTTGATGAAAAACGAAGTGAGCACTGGAACTTTCTCACCGGAAGCTCTGCAAAAGTTGCAAGACGGATCGGATCCGGATCATTATGCAAACACCAATTGGTTGGACGCCGTATTGCGCAATGCCAGTATGCACCAGCATCATTTGTCCGTATCAGGTGGTAGCGAAAATACCACTTTATGACTTCGGTAGCCTATTCCAATCAAGATGGTATCATGATGAAGACAGGAGTAGAACGCTTCTCTTTTCGTTCAATATTGATACTCGCTACAAACGTTTTACTTTCGGGCTGAACTTATCCGGTAACAAAAACAACGTGACGGCTCCCGCTGTCGCACCTTCGGGCGAAGGTGGTATCATGCGTTATGTATCTTGGTTCACTCGTCCTACCGTGCCGGTGATGTACTCCAACGGACACTACGGCTATGTAGACGGTTCGTCATTGAGCGCCGAACTGATGAAAGAATCCCTGTAGGGCAATGGCCTTAGGGCACCGCAGCAATGAGTATTGGCGTTTTAACGGTAAGGTTTTTGCAGGTATTGATTTATGGGACGGATTGAAGTTCCAGACCAGTTTTGCTTATGCTTTTGATTTAAATGCAACGAAATCTTATTCTCCCAAATCTCCTGCCCGTTATGATGCAGAAGGAAATATTAGAAAAGCGGCAGGGGAAACGAATAAGGAGGAGGATTATTGGTATCGCAATGCAACATGGACGAGTGAGAACCTGCTGACTTATAACAAGCAATTCGACAAAACACAATATCAATGTACTGTTGGGGCATTCGGTCATCGGTTCACGTTTCTACAAAACAACAGCATCCATACAGGGTTTCCCAACCGAGAATATTTATGAGCTCAAAGGAGGTACAATCAATCCGGGAGCAACGGGGGAATCAGAAGAATATAAGCTCCAGTCATTTTTTGGCCGTGTGAATTACGGTTATGATGACCGGTATTTGTTCGAGTTCAATATTCGCCACGACGGGTCCTCACGTATGCCCAAAGCCAATCGTTACGCTACATTCCCTTCCGTATCTGCAGGATGGGTGTTCTCGAATGAAGAATTAATGAAAGACTATAGAAACTTCTCTCTTGGAAAGTTGCGTCTATCATGGGGTAAGTTAGGTAATCAGGAAATCGGTAATTATGCTTATGCGGCTACTTTGGGCGCAAGCGGAAATTACTTCTTTGACCAAGGTGCAGACAAACAGGCTGGTATGGTACAGACTTCTGTTCCAAATGAAGACATCAAATGGGAAACGACCCGCTCTGTAAACATAGCTCTCGACCTTGGATTCTTCAACAACAGAATACAAACCACCTTTGAATGGTTCGACAAGAAAACTTCGATATCTTGATGCAATTAGCTATGCCCGGCATATTCCTAGGTTCTCTCTCCGCTCCTTATCAGAATGTGGGTGCAGTCCGTAATCGTGGTTGGGAATGGACTGTAAATTACTCAGACAGTAGAGGCGACTGGGCTTGGAACGTAGGTTTCAACCTGTCACGTGTAAAGAACGAAATCCTGGAAATGGGCGAATTGGAAGAAACAATAAGGGCAAACAATCAATCGTATTGGCAATCCTATTGGCGCTTATTTTGGATATAAAGCGATTGGTATGTACCGTACAGAAGCTGATTTACAGCGTACTAATTCAAAAGGGGAAATCATTAAACAAAATGGTGTGGCTCCCAAATTGGGCGATATCATGTACGCCGACCTTGATGACAACGGTAATATTACTGCTGAAGATCGTGATATTATAGGTAATCCATTCCCGAAATACTCTTATAGCTTCAACCTAGGAGCTTCTTGGAAAGAACTTTGACTTGTCTACTTTTTGGCAAGGAGTGGGAGGTATTTACCGTTACAGTTGGGAAACTTCTACCGATATTCGCGGTAACTTAACCGAACGTTGGTTGGATCGTTATTCTGCCGGCAACGTAAATGCTTCTATGCCAGCATTGGGTAATACTATGAATGATTCTTATTCTTCATTCTGGCTTAGAAAAATCCAGTTACTACGTCTGAAGAATCTGGAATTCGGCTATACTTTCCGTCAGCCTGGACTTGCTAAGATGGGTGTTTCCAGTGTCCGTGTTTATTTTGCCGGAAGCAACCTTTTGACATTTACGTCTTTGAAAAACTGGGATCCGGAAAAAACATCGGGTGATGCAAGAAATGACGTACATCCCAATATGCGCACTTATTCATTTGGGCTAAACATTCAATTCTAATTACAAGGAGGACATACATTATGGTAAAGAATACAAAAAATATATGCAGAGTTTTACTATTTCTGGAGTGTTATTATCTACCAGTGCATGTTCGGATAGTTTTTCTACAGACGGATTCTCCGAATCAGCCTTCTCAAACCACTATTGGCAGACCGAATCGGATGCATTGATGGCACTGACAGCTTGCTACGATGCCATGCAGAGCCAAAATTTATATGATGACAATATTGATGGCTGGAAGTTTGGATTTCTAGGACGTGAAACCAGTACGGATAATGGAGACCACACATGGGGTGATTGGATGCTGGGAAGTTCTATCTCGAAATGTGCTTCTTCCACTACCGATGAATGCTTTTCTATGTACTGGAATGCTAATTATGAAGTGATTAAGCGTTGTAATATGTTGGTAGAGAATGTGGAACGTATTCCGATGGAGGCTGAAAAGATAGATGCATACAAGGCGGAAGCAATAGCATTACGAGCTTTGATGTATTGCAATCTGACCTCCGTATTCCGTGATGTCCCTTATCTGACGAAACCTTTAACTTTGGCTGAAGCACAGGCTCCCAAGGCGGAACGTAGCCAGATTATTTCGTCCTTGCTGGAAGATTTGAAGACTTGGATTCCTAAAATACCAGTTATAGGGAAAGCGCAAAAAGGACGTATGTCCCAAGAAGCAGGTTATGCCATTATGGGACGAATTGCTCTTTTTAATCAACGTTGGGACGAGGCAATAACGGCTTATAAAAATGTAGTAGGAAAAGTGCAGCTTTTTAAGTCGGGTGACGGAACTGATTATGCTGCCAATTATGCTGATTTGTTTAAAGAGCAAAATGAAACGGCAGCAGAAGTATTGTTGAGTGTCCATTTTAAAGGTCCGGGATTAGGTGAAGGAAGTTGCTTTGGGGTTTGTTGGTCTGCTCCAATGAATGCTATTGAAGGTTCTATGAACTTGTGTGATGATTTTTATTGTATAGATGGGTTGCCCATCGATAAGTCACCTTTATTTAAAGGAAGTCTTGTTCAAAGGAGCCCATACAGAAGGCTAATCCGGATATGGGACGTTATGAGAATCGTGATCCTCGTATGAAAGGTACATTGATGTTACCTGGTATGGAATGGAACGGAAAACTGTTTACTAATAATTTGCCGGCAAGTTCTACCTGTTGTATTCGTAAATGGTACACTCCAGAAGATACAGTTAATGAATATGACGGTAGTCTTGACTTCTATGTTATCCGTTATGCAGAGGTACTTTTGTCACTTGCTGAAGCTATGATTGAGAAAGGTGGTTATCCACAAGCCGAAATAACAGGATATATTAATGAAGTTCGTGCTCGTGTTGGTATGCCAGCGGTAGAAGTAGTGGAAGGAACTAATTTGAATAAAGAAGAATTGCGCGCCATTGTACGTCACGAACGCCGTGTGGAATTGGCTTTTGAAGATTTGCGTTTTGCAGATCTTTACCGTTGGGGAGAATTTGAAAATGCTCAAAAGCGTATGCAGAAAGACCAGTCATTCTATGGCTTTGGAGTAGTTTCGCGGGGTAATCTTCGTGGTGCGCAAGATTTGGTTTGGCCTATTCCGCAAGGTGAGATTGATACGAATCCGATGTTGGAGCAACATAGTGAATGGAAATAAGAATGATTGAATTATCTATTGTAATATAACTGTGATGAGGTAAGAGATTGTTAAAAGGTATTTTCTTGAAATAAAGGACAAGTATGTGGTGATAAGGCTGCAACTTGTCCTTTATCGTTTGTTTCCTATTATATATGTTCTATTTCATAACGTAGCATATTTTGTTAAATTACAATGTGATGTTATTTATCTTTTCGTCTCTTTGTTTTATCTTTGTCGTTGAATATTATAAGTAATTAAGTATATGAAGAAAAAGAATGTTTTTAAATGGTGGGGAGTTGTTTTGTTATTATGTATGTGTTCTGTTCATGCTGAGGCGCAGGATTTGAAATCTATATTGACAGGAGTGGCAAAGGCGGCAATTGGTAACAAGGCTACTACGGCTCATTCTATTGTGGGGACTTGGTCTTATCAGGCTCCTGAATGTCAGTTCGAGAGTGATCAGTTACTGGCAAAGGCTGGTGGAGAGGTAGCGGCCAAAGAAGTGGAAGAAAAATTACAGACTATATATGATAAGATTGGTTTGACTAGTATTAAGTATATTTTCAAGGAGGATGGTACTTATTCATATATATTGAAAAGACGTACGGTAAGCGGCACTTATGTTTTTGATGAGGAAGCTAAGACGATTATTATGAAAAGTAAGTTGGGCATACAGACGGTAGCTTATGTGACAGTGACAGGTAATAGTATGAGTCTTGTGTTTAATGCCGATAAGTTGATGTCTATTCTAAAGGTGATTACTGGAGCGGCTTCCAAAGTAAATTCTACAGCTGCCACTCTTAACAGTGTAGCTGAAGCTTATGACGGGCTGATGTTAGGATTTGAATTGAAAAAGTAGATGCTTTTTGTAAAATATGGGATACAAGTCTTTTATAAAAGTTGAAAAATTGTGATTGGAAATAATGTTTAAGGATAAAACCGTTTTAACCTTATTATTATGGTTAAAACGGTTTTTTTATTAACATGTATTGTTTTTGTATATACTGGTCATGAATGTAATATATTGCATATATGTGAGAACGGTTTATTCTTGCTCTTTCAGTGCTGCGAAAATCAAACCTTCCAGTTCTTCCGCCAGTTCGGGGTTATCCTGAATCACTTGTTTGGAAGCGTCACGTCCTTGTCCCAGTTTGGTTTCGTTGTAGCTGTACCATGAACCGCTTTTCTTGATGATGCCTAAATCAGCACCCAAATCAATGATTTCACCAGCTCTTGAGATACCTTCACCAAACATGATATCGAATTCGGCTTTACGGAAAGGAGGTGCCACTTTGTTTTTCACTACTTTTACTTTAGTCTGGTTGCCGATTACTTCTTCACCATCTTTCAGTTGAGTGGAGCGACGGATATCCAAACGTACGGAAGCATAGAATTTCAGAGCATTACCACCGGTAGTTGTTTCTGGATTACCAAACATGACACCGATTTTTTCACGCAACTGGTTGATAAAAATACAAGTTGTATTGGTTTTGCTGATGGCTGACGTAAGCTTACGCAAAGCCTGAGACATCAAACGCGCTTGTAAACCTACTTTGTTATCACCCATATCTCCTTCAATCTCAGCTTTTGGAGTCAATGCCGCGACAGAGTCGATAACAATGATATCAATAGCGGATGATCGTATTAGCTGCTCAGCAATTTCAAGTGCCTGCTCACCGTTATCGGGTTGTGATATCCATAAGTTATCTACATCCACTCCCAGTTTGGCCGCATAGAAACGGTCGAAAGCATGTTCGGCATCAATGAAAGCTGCAATGCCGCCTGCCTTCTGAGCTTCAGCAATGGCATGGATAGCCAATGTAGTCTTACCGGATGATTCGGGACCATAAATTTCTATGATTCTACCTTTGGGATAGCCGCCTACCCCTAATGCGGCGTTCAAGGCGATAGACCCGGTAGGAATCACTTCCACTTCCTGTACGTTGTCATCACCCATTTTCATGATAGAGCCTTTACCAAAAGTTTTCTCTATCTTATCCATTGCAGCTTGCAGTGCTTTCAGTTTTTCACTATTTCCGGCACCTGGAGCTGCTGAGAATGGAATTTCTTCGTTATCTTTTTTTGCCATAAATCTGTTGGTTTATAAAATTTGTTGTGCGTGTTCTTTTGTTTTCACCTCTTTGGGAGAGATGATACGTTCAATCACGCCTTCTTCGTTGATGATGAAAGTCGTACGGAATATACCCATATATTTACGTCCGTACATACTTTTTTCTCCCCATACTCCGAATTGTTCTACCAACTTCTTGTCGGTATCGGCAATAAGAGTAAAGGGCAGCTCGTTCTTTTCAATGAATTTCTGATGCGATTTGGCATCATTCACACTGACACCGATTACTTCATAACCATGGGCGCGCAGTTCCGCATAATTATCACGCAAGTTACATGCCTGGGCAGTACAACCCGATGTCATATCTTTAGGATAAAAATAGAGTACTATCTTTTTTCCTTTGTAATCACTTAAACGAATTTCTTCTCCTTTTTCGTTCAAGCCTAATATTTCTGGGACTTTATCTCCTATGTTCATTTTTTAGTGGTTAATGATTTATGGTTATTGTGGCCGCAGGTATGAATTATGGGCCGTTAATCACTTTTTAAAGTTCTAAATCACCATCAAATACTTCATGCCAAGGCAGCCCTTGTTTGTTCAGTTGTTCCATAAATGGATCGGGATCAAACTCTTCTACATTCCATACTCCTGGACGTTTCCACAATCCTTGCAGGAACATCATGGCTCCAATCATGGCAGGAACTCCTGTTGTATAGCTCACTCCCTGCATTCCAGTTTCTTTGTAAGCTTCTTGATGGCTACAGTTGTTGTAAACATAGTAAGTACGTTCTTTGCCATCCTTTACGCCTCGGATGCGGCATCCGATAGAAGTTTCGCCTTCATAATTTTCTCCTAGATCCTGTGGATTGGGGAGTACGGCTTTTAGGAATTGTAACGGAACAATTTTCACTCCGTTATAATCTATTTCGTCAATACGGGCCATACCGATATTCTGGATGACACGCAGATGAGTCAGATATTCCTGACCAAAAGTCATCCAAAAGCGAGCACGTTTGATAGTCGGGAAATTCTTAACTAATGATTCCAGCTCTTCATGATACAGCAAGTAGGAATCACGAGGACCGATATTGGGATAAGTCAGATCCTTGTGGTATTCCAATGGTTTGGTGGTCACCCATTTGCCTTCTTCATAATAACGTCCGTTCTGAGTAATTTCGCGGATATTGATTTCAGGATTAAAATTGGTAGCAAACGCTTTGTGATGGTTACCGGCATTACAGTCCACAATATCCAAGTAGTGCATCTCGTCAAAATGATGTTTTGCTGCGTAGGCTGTATAAATACCACTTACCCCGGATCGAACCCACAACCCAGTATCGCTGTCAGTCCTGCGTTTTCAAAACGTTTCTTATAAGCCCACTGCCAACTGTATTCGAAATGAGCTTCATCTTTCGGTTCATAGTTTGCTGTATCCAGATAATTCACTCCAGCCTTCAGGCAAGCTTCCATGATGGTCAGATCTTGATAAGGCAGAGCTACATTGATGACGATTTCGGGTTTGAAACTATTAAACAGGGCTACCAGTTCGTCTACATTGTCCGCATCTACCTGTGCAGTCTTAATAGCTGGATTGCCGATAGCTTTTACGATTGCATCACATTTTGATTTTGTACGGCTGGCGATCATGATGTCAGTGAATACATCCGGATTCTGAGCCACTTTGTGTGCTACGACAGTACCTACACCGCCTGCACCGATAATTAATACTTTACCCATTTGCTGTTTTTTATTCTTGTTAAAATAAAATGCCCGGCAAACATTACCGTTCACAGGGCAAAGATAACAAAATATTTTGGGTATTAGTGGATACGGTCTAGTTTCTTATTGGTGAAATCTAATGTTTTTCTTTCGTAGGACCATGTTTCATGGCCACCCGTGACTATATGAATGCGTATGGGATTACCCAAAGCCAAACGACATTCGTCGGTTGTCATTCCTTTCCGTACCTTACCGCGGCTTATCATGTTCCAAACTTCTTCTGTGATATTCGGATACTTGGCTCGTAAGTTGCCTATGCCGAATAGATCCGTAAAATAATTGTCTGATTGTAAAATCACATCAAACACTCGTATGGGTGAATGCAGCTTTTATCTTATAATTCTTTCCATCTATGTTTTCCAATTCTAAAAAGACGTAAGGAGAGTTGTTTTGTGAGATTATATTTTTGATGGTGAATTGTGTATATCGGGGAAGTCTCACCGGAGTGTCTGTTTCATCCAGACATTCCGTTTCCGCTTTCAGATAGACAGTGTTTTTTTCCATATTTACTCATCAGATTCTTTGATTTTTTTGTATTTGCATCACTGAAGCTAAATGAATTTGGAAAATATTTATTTTTATTTTCCATAATAAAATCACTGTCTGCCATGCCACAATTAGTCTTTGATATAGCTACCGGCTGATAGTAGGTGTTTCCTTTCTTGTCTTGGAATACGATTTTTACAGGGTATGCGCGGCTGCCCACTCCGACAGCTGTTACTGTTACTTCTTCATTTATACCAATCGGAACCTCTTTATAGCCCGATATGCTGTTGGGATCATCTATACGTACTTTATTGGTACGCATATATAGGGTTTGTCCTTCCAGCAGTTCTTTGGCTATGTCCACATCACCCAGGTAGGCAAGGGTAGGGATGCCGGCTTTGGGCTTTAGGCAATATTGTTCCAGAGTGGTGTTTTTAAGTTCGTGATAATATTGTTGCCCTTCACATTCAAAGTTAAAATGTACAAAGCCCCGTTCGGTAATTTCCGAACCCAGATATTCAAAAATCTTATGTTTTAACTCTCCTGTATCCACCTCCTTGTTGGTTTCCGCCGATTTAAAAGGAGGAATAATGATGTCTTTACGTTCCGGCATCACCATGAATTTCATGCCTGGTGTCCAGTCACACAGGTTGTAATACTTGAAATGATCGTTTATAAACTGTTTTTCCAAAGATTCTACGGAAATACTTGTTTGTTGTGAAGTAGTCGTGACTATATATCCGTTTTGTGCATAAGTGCATAGGCTACAGCTTGTTGCCCCAATTAAAATGGCTAAAAACCTTTTCATTGCTTTAAGTGTTAGTATATATAAATTGATACAAAGGTATAAAATTTTTGTGTATAATTGCTATAGTGAAAAATAAAATGGTTAGTTTTGCACACTAAACTAACAGATTTAACAAAAAAATAATATGAAAAAACTAGTATTGAAAATGATGGCTGTTTGTGCCGGAGCATTGATTGTATCTTGTGGTAGTGGAAAGAATATGTTGTCTGTTTCTTCTCTGGATGGGGAATGGAATATTACAGAGGTGGATGGACAAAAGATATCTACAGAGAGAATGCCTTTCATTGGTTTTGATGTAGCTCAGAAACGTATTTATGGCAATAGCGGATGTAACCGTATGATGGGAAGTTTTGAAGCCGACTCTCTGAAGCCAGGTACATTGAAGTTTGGACAGATAGGAAGTACCCGCATGATGTGCCCTGATATGAAGACTGAGCAGATGGTATTGGGTGCATTGGATAAAGTGACTTCTTTCCAGACGGTTTCTGACAAGCCTAGTGTGATAACTCTATGTAATCAAGATGGTCAGCCGTTGATGACTTTGGAAAAGAAGGCGGCTCCGGAAGTGTCACTGTCTGATCTTTCAGGAGAATGGGTTATTGAATTGGTGAATGGAAAGAAAATTGTAGGTACGGCTGAGGTAACTCCTTTTATCGGTTTTAATTTGGATGAAAGCCGCATTTACGGTAATATGGGCTGTAATACTATTAATGGTGCATTAACGCAGGAAGATGGAAAACCCAATTCTTTGAGATTTGACAATGTTGCTACTACCATGATGATGTGTCCTGATATGGAAACTGAAACTATTGTGCTGAATGCTTTGAATGAAACAAAAAGTTTCAGCATGAAAGATAATAAAGTATACTTATTAGGTGAAAATGGAAATGAATTGCTGGTGTTGAAGAAACGATAATCCATATACATTCAAATAGATATGGTCGGCCTATTTTCTCATAAACGAGAAAATAGGCCGATTGCATTTATGGCATTATGGTAGGATGCTGACAGGTATTTTATTTGGTGGAGTTCTGACATTCTTGCCTTATATAAATCCATCTAAAAGTATCATATAACAAATAAATCAGTCATTTTGTCAGCCTTTGTCACATTCTTATTTTTGGCATACCGTTTGTTTTATGAAGGGCGTGCGGTTGGTGCACCAAAGAAAAAAGAAGTCCTTCGTGAACCATTCGCCAAGAAATCAGTTTAATTGAAAACAAATAAATAAAGATATATAATTATGGGAAAGATTATTGGTATTGACTTAGGAACCACAAACTCATGTGTTTCAGTATTTGAAGGTAATGAACCGGTAGTAATCGCAAACAGTGAAGGTAAACGTACTACTCCGTCTATCGTTGCATTTGTCGACGGTGGCGAACGTAAAGTAGGTGATCCTGCAAAACGTCAGGCAATCACTAACCCGCAACGTACTATTTTTTCTATCAAGCGTTTCATGGGTGAAACCTGGGATCAGGTACAGAAGGAAACTGCTCGTGTTCCTTATAAAGTAGTGAAAGGTGACAATAATACTCCGCGTGTAGATATTGATGGACGTCTTTATACTCCACAGGAAATTTCAGCTATGATTCTGCAGAAGATGAAGAAAACAGCTGAGGATTATCTGGGACAAGAAGTTACAGAAGCCGTTATCACCGTTCCGGCATACTTCTCGGACTCACAACGTCAGGCTACTAAAGAGGCTGGTCAGATTGCAGGTTTGGAGGTTAAACGTATTGTGAACGAACCGACAGCCGCTGCCTTGGCTTATGGTCTTGATAAGGCTCATAAAGATATGAAGATTGCCGTATTCGACCTTGGTGGTGGTACTTTCGATATCTCTATCCTTGAGTTTGGTGGTGGTGTATTCGAAGTACTTTCTACTAACGGTGATACTCACTTGGGCGGTGATGACTTCGATCAGGTAATCATTGACTGGTTGGTACAGGAATTCAAGAATGACGAAGGTGCCGATTTGACAAAAGATCCGATGGCTATGCAACGTCTGAAAGAAGCTGCTGAAAAAGCTAAGATTGAATTGTCTTCTTCTACTTCAACAGAAATCAACCTGCCATACATCATGCCCGTAGACGGTATGCCTAAGCACTTGGTTAAGACTTTGACACGTGCTAAATTTGAAGCTTTAGCTCACAATTTGATTCAGGCTTGTCTTGAACCTTGCAAGAAGGCTATGAGCGATGCAGGCTTGAGCAACTCTGATATCGATGAGGTAATCCTTGTTGGTGGTTCTTCACGTATTCCGGCTGTTCAGGAATTGGTAGAAAAATTCTTCGGTAAGACTCCTTCCAAGGGTGTTAATCCTGACGAAGTGGTTGCTGTAGGTGCTGCCGTTCAGGGTGCTGTTTTGACAGATGAAATCAAAGGTGTGGTATTGCTGGATGTTACTCCGTTGTCAATGGGTATCGAAACATTGGGTGGTGTAATGACTAAGTTGATTGATGCAAACACTACTATCCCGGCCCGCAAGAGTGAGACCTTCTCTACAGCTGCCGATAACCAGACTGAAGTGACTATCCACGTACTTCAAGGTGAACGTCCGATGGCTGCACAAAACAAGTCAATCGGTCAGTTCAATTTGACTGGTATTGCTCCGGCTCGTCGTGGTGTTCCTCAGATTGAGGTGACATTCGATATCGATGCCAACGGTATCTTGAAAGTATCTGCCAAGGATAAAGCTACCGGCAAGGAACAAGCTATCCGTATCGAAGCCTCCTCTGGTTTGAGTAAGGAAGAAATCGAAAAGATGAAAGCCGAAGCTGAAGCTAATGCAGAAGCAGACAAGAAGGAACGTGAAAAGATTGACAAATTGAATCAAGCTGACTCCATGATTTTCTCTACTGAAAATCAGTTGAAGGAATTAGGCGACAAGTTGCCGGCTGATAAGAAAGCTCCGATTGAAGCTGCTCTTCAGAAACTGAAAGATGCTCATAAAGCACAGGATTTGTCTGCTATTGATACTGCCATGGCTGAACTGAATACAGCATTCCAGGCTGCCAGCGCTGAAATGTATGCTCAGAGTGGTGCACAAGGTGGCGCTCAGGCCGGTCCGGGTGCAGGTGCAGGACAACAGGCTAATCAAGGTTCTTCTAATAATAAAGAAGATATTCAGGATGCTGACTTCGAGGAAGTCAAATGATTCCGATAAGGAAACAGATAATAAACAATAAGCAAAAAGCGTGCAGCTCAATGAGTTGCACGCTTTTTTGCGTTTATGGGGTTCATGGTTGCTATGTGTTTTCTATGGGCTTTTTTATCTCTTATTTGCGACATGTTTGCGACACGTCTTATTTGGCGATAAGGTACAACTTAAATTGATATAAACCATTTAAAACGAGAAGAATATGCCAAGAGGAAATTACACCATTCAAAGAAGTTGTGAGGAGTGCGGTAAAATCTTTACTCCTCCCACATTGATGTCAAAGTATTGTTGTCCAACCTGTTCCAAGAGAGCATACAAGAAAAGGCAAATCGCAAAAAGAAAAAGAGGCAATACGCCAAGCACTGATTAGACGAATACCATCCAGTAAGGGGTATCTAACAGTTAAAGAAGCTGTACTGATTTACGGCATTAGTAAAGATGTACTTTATCGTATGATACGGCAGGGATTGATACCATCATACAACTTTGGGCAACGTCTGACACGCCTTAGTCGGCAGTATATGGATGAACACTTCAAAACAAAGGCAGGGAGTAGAAAGAGAAAAAAGGAGGCATTGTCCTTTGAACCCAAAGATTGTTACACCATCGGAGAGATCGCAAAGAAGTTCCATATCAATGACAGCAGTGTCTTTAAGCACATACGCCGTCATTCTATTCCTACACGCCAAATCGGTAATTATGTTTATGTTCCCAAATCTGAAATTGATAAATTATATAAGTCGTTATGAAGAAAGCATTACCCCATACCAAAGTGACCGTCAAGCTCAGAAGGTCGAATTACAAAGAAGAGTGGTATCTGATTATAGAGTCATACCCAGTTTACAAGCGAGGTTCTAAACGGGCAAGCCGTGTGGTGGAATCTATTAACCGGACTATATCCACACCCATTTGGGATAAGTCGTCCATTGCACGTATCTTGCCGGATGGAACATTCAACTATAAGCCTAAACGTGATTTGAATGGAATTATCCAATGCCGTTCAACGATAGACCAAGAGGCTTGTATCTATGCCGACAATGTGCGGAAGTTACGACAGCATGAATACGATAGTGCCATCCTTTACACTGATAAGGAAAACGAAATCGCTGCACAGAATGAGCGGAGCGAACAGGATTTTATCAAATACTTCAATGGCATCATCAGCAAACGGCATCCAAATAGCTCTAATTCAATCATAGTCAACTGGACCCGTGTGGGAGAATTGTTGAAAATCTATTCGCAAGGCAACCCGATCCCGTTTAAGACGATTTCCGTAAAACTACTTGAAGACATCAAGATGTTCCTGTTACGTGCCCCGATGGGAGGCAATAAGAAAGGTACTATTTCACAGAATACGGCATCCACTTATTTCTCTATTCTCAAAGCCGGATTGAAACAGGCGTTCATTGATGAATATCTGACCGTTGATATAAGCGCGAAAATAAAAGGAATAACAAACATAGAGACACCTCGTGTAGCACTTACCATGAATGAAGTACAAATGTTGGTTGATACTCCTTGTAAAGATGATGTCCTGAAACGTGCATTCTTGTTTTCTATCCTCACTGGATTGCGGCATAGTGATATTCAAGCATTGAAATGGCAGCAGATTCAACAGACAAGTAAAGGTACATGGCAAGCGGTCGTGGTTCAGCAAAAAACGAAACGCCCCGATTATAAGCCTGTCATTCAACAAGCACTTCAACTATGCGGCGTACGCCAAACGTAATGATGAAGCACTTGTTTTTGAAGGATTGACTGATGCCTCTTGGATTTCTCGCCCGTTGAAAGTCTGGATAGAAGCATCCGGTATCAAGAAGCACATCACTTTCCATTGTGGCCGGCATAGCTACGCTTCGCTGTTGCTGGAAAATGGAGTTGACATATACACAATCAAGTCTTTGATGGGACATACTAACGTCAAAACCACGCAGATTTATACGCATATTGTAAACGAACAAAAAGAGAAAGCCGCCAATACGCTGCATATAGAACAATTTGGATTTATAGGTTGTGGTGGTTGCACCCACCTCTGAGCACCAACGACTTATGTGATACCTATCATATACTTACCACCGTTTACCCCTCATGAAGCATCAGCTTTTTGAGGGGTATTTTGTAGTATATGCGTTTCAGGGATGAATTGTTAGTCCCAATAGTGGTTTATTCTCCTTTTATTATGGCTTCCAATAAATTCTCGATTAATGAAACTTAAATCTGTCAGTGGTAAATGAGCGGTTGATTGGTGGTGGCCAAGCACCTATTTAGCACCTCTAAGCATCCCTATACTTTTGCGGCATAAACTTTAATACGAAGAAAAAAATGGCTTATAAAGTAAATTCATTGGAGGAAATGCCGAATGCGTTGTCCTACCTGATTGAGTCCGTAGAAGCACTGCAATCTAAAGTAAATGCCTTGCAGCATAAGCAGGCAAGTAACTCACCCAAGTGGATGGATATAGATGAGCTTTGCGCTTATCTGCCATCGCATCCTGCCAAGCAAACGGTTTATGGATGGGTATCAACCAAACAGATTCCTGTACATAAAATAAATAAAGCGTTGGCTTTTCTGCAATCTGAGATTGATGATTGGTTGAAGAACAAATCGCATAAGACACAGGATGACTTAATGGAAGAAGCCAGACGATTTGTCGAATCTAAAAAGATTATCAGATGATGGAAACGACCGACTATTGCTTTTCATTCTTTCGCAAGCCTATTCAAAACATCGAACCGATAAGGGCGGTAGGTATTGTGGATGTGTATCGTTATATCATCGGACATTATGCCCAACCACAAACCGAAGACCTGCGGCTGATGCAGTCTTCTCCCGAAGCCCAAAGATACAAAGCCACTCATTTTGACTATTGTACTTTTTCGGGATTATTTCGAAAACGGAATGAAAAGGAACTGATTATGCACTCAGGATTAATATGTTTGGATTTCGATCATGTGGATAACATAGGGGAGTTAAAACAGCAACTACTCAACCATGAGTATTTTGATACGGAACTGTTATTTGTCAGTCCATCCGGTAATGGATTGAAGTGGATAATACCTGTTGATTTGAAAGGCTGGGAACATTCCCGGTACTTTAAGGCTGTTACCAACTACATCAAAGCAACAGGTTTGCCATTAGTAGATATGTCTGGCAGTGATGTGTCTCGTTCATGCTTCTTACCCTACGACCCACAAGCATATATTAACCATAAATACAAAGATGATGTCGAAGAAAATATTTTCCGCCCAAGATTGGGAGAATGTCCCTTCTGAAATACAACAGGCACATACACCAAGTATTGCCCCTATATATAATAAGGTGGAGGAAGATGTGGAACATATTGTTCGGGAAATAGAACAGCGTGCCATTGATATAGCCCCTCATTATAAAGATTGGGTGGAGTTGGGCTTTGCGCTTGTGGATGGATTGGGAGAGAACGGGCGGGAGTATTACCACCGTATCAGCAGGTTTTACCCTACCTATCAAAAGGAAGAAACGGATAAACAATATACGTATTGTCTGCACTCTAAAGGGCAAGGCATTACTATCCGTTCTTTCTTCCATTTGGCAAATCAAGCCGGAATCCCATTGGCTCCGTTCAGTAAAGAGCATTTATCCATTTTACCAAATATCCAAAATGGTAAAACGGGTAAATGGATAAAATCAGAAGAAGAACTTCCTATATTTCCTGAATGTGTGTTTGAGCATCTTCCTCCTTTTCTAAATGAGGTTGTCAATAATTCCATTTCAGTAGATGACCGTGATACGATACTGATTGGGGCTATTGTGTGTTTGTCGGTCTGCTTTCATAATGTTTGTGGCGTGTACGATGAACGTATTGTTTATCCCAACCTATATCTGTTCGTTGTGGCGGATGCCGGTATGGGAAAAGGAGCATTGACTTTATGCCGTGAATTGGTAGCCCCCATCAATCGTAATTTGCATGAACTTTCCAAACGATTAGAGCAGGAATACAAAGAAGCAATGAGCACTTATATTAAAGGTAAGAAAACTGATGAAATGGCTATGCCAACAGAACCGCCCATGCGTATGCTCGTCATTCCTGCCAATAGTAGCGCAAGTTCTTTCTTGAAGATATTGGGGGATAATGACGGAATCGGGCTGTTGTTTGAATCGGAAGGAGACACATTAAGCCAGACTTTGAAGTCTGACTATGGTAACTATTCCGATGTGTTACGAAAGGCATTTCACCATGAATTGGTAAGTTTGAGTCGGCGCAAGGACAGGGAGTATTGCGAAGTAGCTAATCCGAGAGTTTCGGTAGCTTTAGCTGGAACTCCAGAGCAAGTAAGAAAATTGATACCTGATGCGGAAAATGGATTGATGAGTCGCTTTTGTTTCTATATTATCCGCTTCAAACGAGGTATAAGAAATGTGTTTGCCACAAGCGACATTTCTCAATCCAAGAATGCCATGTTCAAACTGTTGGGAGATAAATTCTGCCATTTGCATGAGAATTTTGTACGGCAGGGTAATTATTCATTCTCTCTTCCCTCTGATTTACAGGAACACTTTATTGAATATCTCAGTCGGGTGAATGAAGAATGTTGTGACGAAGTGGATAACAAGATGCAAGGAGTAGTCAGACGAATGGGACTGATTGCTTATCGTATAATGATGGTGTTGACTGCTGTCCGACATTTGGATAATGTGATTCACAAATCTTCCTTCATGACGAGACTGTACAATTGGTTTGCCATAAGTTTGACTATTCCATAGCCATGAGTATTTGCGACACCCTACTTTATCATGCCGTATTCATTTATCAAAATTTGTCAGGAAATCAGTCTAAACGATTCAATACCGTTTCGCAAGAGACAGGCGTATATGCACGAAGGAACACCCTTTATAATATGTTACCCGACACTTTCACAAAGAAAGATTATGATGCACAGGTTTCATCTTTGGGCGAGAATGGAAGTACAGCAAACAAGTGGATAGAAGCCTTTATTAAAGATGGTAAGCTATGCCGGATAGAGCAGGGGAAATATAGGAAGATTTTTTGAGTGGCAAGTTTGTGTTTTAGTGCCACTAAAACCTATACGGCAAGCTGATAAACTGCCGCTCTCAAAAAATCAATTCATGAACATTGAAAGTTAAGATAAATATGAAGGAGAAGAAACTTGGCGGTCGCCCTAAGTTGGCGAACTATCAGAAACGTACCAAATGTTTTCGGGTAATGTTTACCGAGAACGACTATATCTATATCCAATCCAAAGCGGAACAGGCAGGATTGTCTGTCAATGAATTTTGCCATCAGGCGGCAATGGATTGTCAAGTCTGTCAACGCATCAGTCCGGAAATGGTATCGGCAATTCGTGACCTTTCCGGTATCGCCAATAATGTCAATCAGATTGCCCATCAGATGCACACTTATGGTTTGGAAGCAGTCAAGCAACAATGCTTTTCAATCATATCAGAAGTCAGTAGAATTATCACCCAAGTAAAGAACAATAGCCATGATAGCAAAGATTAAAACAAGAGCAGATTTCGGAGGAATAGTGAATTATGCCAATGACCAAAAGAACAAGAAGAAATGTGCCATACTTTTAGCACACGAAGGTGTCTGTGTCATCAGTAATAAAACCATAGCTGATTCTTTTCAGATACAAGCGTCCATGCGCCCGAAAGTAAAAAGTCCGGTGAAACACGTATCACTTGCTTTTTCTTCGTACGACATTAGTCGTTTCCCTGATAACGAAGAAGGAGATACGCTGATGGTAGAGATTGCTAAGAAATGGATGGAACAAATGGGGATTCGCAATACTCAATATATCATAACCCGACATCACGACACGAAACATCCTCATTGTCATTTGGTGTTCAATCGGATAGACAATGATGGCAATCTCATTTCTGACAGCAATGAAAGAATACGTAATACTAAAGTATGTCGGGCTTTGACTAAAGAATATGGACTGTACTTTGCCCCAAAGAATAGTAAAGCCAGAAACAAGAGTCGTTTGCGCCCTTATCAATTACGGAAGTATAATCTACGTTCTGCAACTCTTGATGCACTGGCTGTATCTCGTTCTTGGAATGATTTTCTTGGCATTCTCAAAAGTCAGGGTATAGGTATGCGCTTTAATCATACAGATAACTCTGATAAAATTCGTGGTATATCATTCTGTCAAAATGAGTATAGTATAGCCGGTTCTAAACTTGACCGTGATTTGAGTTTTAACAGTCTTTGCGCTACATTGGGTAATGTGGCAGCGGAACTGGTTGTTCAACCTCATCAAGCCATAACTTCCGGTGGAGGTGGAGGAACCAGTAACGAACAAGGATGGCGAGATGACAAAGACAAGGGAAAACAACAACATGAACTTTTTTATAAACCCTCAAAACGTAGAAGATAATGAAAGAAGATGTAGTAGCTGCAAATCTTGCAAATTTGCGCCAAAGTATCAACGAGCTAAAAGAATGTATTGAAAAACAGAATACTACAGTTCCCAAACTAGATCAATCTGTAAAAGTGGACTTTGACGAAAAGACCATTTATAATGGAGTCGCCAAAAGTTTCTGTACTTGCTGGAACGATGCGTTATCAGTGGTGAAGAAGCATATCTGGAAGCAACAATCGGACACATTGCCGTTCTCGCTATGGTTTCCGAAGCTTATTGAATTATTCAAGCAGAAGTCCAGATTTCTTGAATATCTTTATCGGCACGTTTGCGATTATAATCTCAATCGCATGAATATCGAAGCAAATACCGAAAGCATATTAAAACGGCAGGATGAGATATTTGTCAAAATCAATGAGTTGAAAAGTCCTGTAACCATTATTCCACCTAATATCAATGGGATGTTTATACGTGGACATCATATCAAACTTCGATATGCCGTGGTCTTCGTTGTCGTTATTATGGTGTGGGCTGTTGCTGCTTCTGTTAGTAGTGTGAAGTATAAGAAAGAATCCTTTGCACATTATTCGATGTATCGGGCGGTGAAAGAACAATATCAGCATTTACAGGAAATGACTTATGAAAAATCTCAAATTAGAATCAAGTAAAGCATCTTCACTCTATGATTATTATTAGTCTTTTTGTGTGATGCATTCGGTTCTGACCCATAAGGCAATCATTATCTTCTACGGTTTGGTAAGTTTTGATTTTTCTATCTTTGGGAAACATGTATTATTTTGGAAAAGAAAAATGAATAGTTTTGCCTATTTTGCGTGAATTTTTATAACTTTGCGCTTAGGCGAAAAATAAGCATGTATTTATGATACGATTACTCCTAACTACTATAATGTCTTTTTCCTTGTTTGGCTGTCAACCAGGAAAGATAGACCAGATAATAATTGGGATGTTTGCAAATGCACAGGAATCACCAGAGGCAAAACAAACAATCTTAACGCAAAATGCAACAGAATCCGTAAGCATCAGCCAACAAAATTATCAAGGTTTGGAGGTTCCGGCCTATTCTGACAACGATTTTATCCTAAAGAGGACTGCTTATACTACCTCATATGACAAGGTGAATAAAATTCCGAAGTGGGTGGCTTGGCATTTAATTTCAGACCACACAAATGGTGATCAGAGGAGATTGTCAAACTTTATTGTAGATGATGAGGTGCCTGCGCCACGAGCAGAACTTGTTGATTACAAAGGCTCTGGTTATGACCGTGGTCACATGTGTCCCGCAGGTGACAACAAATGGGGATTTGAGCCGATGAGGGAGTCGTTTTTCCTTACAAATATATGTCCACAGGATCATAATCTTAACTGTGGTGATTGGAATGAGTTGGAGATCGCTTGCCGTAATTGGGCTAACAAGTATGGTGACATCTACATTGTTGCAGGCCCCATTTTGTATAAGGGTAAGCACGAAACGATTGGTCCTAACAAAGTGACTGTTCCTGAAGGATTCTTCAAGGTGGTTCTGTGCATGAATGGCACGCCAAAGGCTATTGGCTTTATCTACAAAAATCATCCATGCAACAATCCACAGTCAAGTTATGTTAATAGCGTTGACCAAGTTGAACGTATCACTGGTTTTGACTTCTTTTATAATTTACCAGACGATATAGAAGAAAAGGTTGAGTCCAACGCTAATCTTTCAGATTGGTAGTTTTCTTTGACTTAGCCTGTTTACTATCGCATCTATTGTTGATTTTATTTACTAACACCATATGGATGTAGAAATCCAATAAGATGGCAACAATGCAAATCGCCACATAAATCCATTGTTCATACAAACCATAATATACAGATGCCATAAGTAATATCAACGATATAATTGCTGTAGTCGCTGATACTATATGCATTATAAAATTATTAGAAACCATTTTGAATGTCGTTTTTTCTTTTTTGCTGCAAAATACTATCTGTAATTTCTTTCTGACGAATAGCTTTTTGTTCTTCTTGTTGTTTTAGTAATGCTTTCCGTGCTTGTTCTTGCTTCTTCTTTTTCTGTTCTTTTGCGACTCTTGCAGCTTCTCTACGTGCTAATCTTTCTTCTTCGATTAAAGGTATGACAGAATGTGGATTATATATTATGATGCCTGTGAAGCGTTGAGACTCGTTGTAATACGAATAATATGTATCATCACCACCATTCCCTTTAAATTCACATATCGAGGCCACTATAATATGCTTATCATCAAACAACCACTTTGCTATATAATTAGCAGAATCTTTTGAGGTCTCTATAGGATCTCCAAATTTCTTTCTAATTGTCTTAGATAACTTTTCCGCCTTAAAGCATCCGTCTTCAGAACTACTCTCCGAATCACGTAACACAATACCTTGTAACCTTTTTCTTACGAAAATACCATCTAATATAAAATTCACTCCATCAAGCAATTCGTACTTCTTGAATTTATTATCATAAACCTCTGGATACATATATGAATACCGGTAGTAATCATTGTCATATTCGTTCTTGTTCATATCATAGAATGTTTTAGCAAGCATTCCGACACGAAAATCAAGATACAAATTCTCGGCATCCTGACTCGCAATTCTATTATACAGATTATATATAGTAGAAGATGGATGGATTTTACATTCGTTTAATTGGTTTTCTAAAATAAATGCTATGTATTTATTACAATCTTCCTCTATCTTAGACAGATACTCTGTATTATACAACTTTTCCAACCAAGTCCTTTCGCCTTTGAACCAGCGCACATGTGTAATTGGTAAACATAGAAGAAGGAAGGCAAATCCTCCATATACTATCCACAAATACATGTAAAGTACAGCATGTGTGCTCGAACTTTTATATATAGATTTGGCAATTATTTCTATTCCGTACAATAGAAACAACATGAGAAGAATTTCCCAAGTCCAATATAATATGATGGCTATTATAACTATGGCTATAACATATTGCATAAATTTACTCTTTAAGAGTTCAAGCGTCTGCGATAGTTTTCTAATATACGTTTCTTTGCTATCTCAATCGGAAGTCCTTTAATTTCAACGCCATTTATTTTCTCCAACTTATAGATGATTGACATGAGCTTACGGTAGATTGATGGTAGTTTCACCTTGTCTGTCGTATTGTCAATCTCAGTAATAAGATGCTCAACTTCGGCTACAGCAACCTTTACATCAATATCGTTAGACGAAGGAGCCGATTGAAAAGGAGTTGGTGTAGATGGGGGTGAAATTGGAACAGGCTGCGTGGGTCGTGTCGCATTCGTGTTTGGTTGTGGAGTAGAAGCCTTCTTTCGTGACATGAAGAAGAACCAATATAATCCAGCAATTACTGCAACCAATGCAGCTGTTATGAAGTTGCTTGAAAGTAGCAACGAAAGAATTACAGACGCAACAATGAACACAAGGCAACCCTGTTTTGAGAATCCAAATGTTGTCTGAGTAGTGGCATTGGTTGGAGGATTTGTTCCAGTAGTTGAAGAACTATTTGATTTTGATCCTCCACCCACTTTTTGACGGTAATAAAGCCCCGTACCTGGAATACCTCCAGATACATAAATTCCACGCTTGCCAATGTTCACCTTTGCTCCTTTAGGTCCCATTGATATGCTTGGTCCATTTTTGCTCCAGTTAATTCGTACACCTGGAAGAATTTTAGTGCTTCTACGCCAATATAAACCCATTCTTTTTCGCGAATTTTGCTTGCAAAATTAAAATTTATACTCTAAAAGCAAAAAATTTTAATGGGAAATACGTATAAATCTTGTTGCTTTGAGGAAAAGTAATTACTTTTACCTCAAAAAGTATAACTCATAGCAGATTATGACAACATTAAGCAATGAAGCTTTTGCAGTAATGGCAGCCTGTGAACGAACAAAACAACCTTTCGGTATAACAGTCGATAAGATTTGTTCCGGTCAATACAAGTTCGTGTGGGCTTTCAAGATTGACAAAGAGAAAGCACAACGAGAAGGCTATGGCAAAACTAATGTCAAAGGCAATATAATTTTGGATACAGAATATCAGGATGCCCTTATTGTGGTGAAAAACGACACATCGTTTGCTCATCATGTAACAAGTTCTTCTGCTACCATGGACGGGAACATGTTACATGCCCCAATTGTGGAACGAGTGGAAATGTGGTATCAATAGAACAGGTTGACCTAAAAGGTGGAGATTATTAAAATTGAAATATGATGGCAGATTTGGCAAAAGGAAGAAGAAATCTCTCTCACGAATGGAGGTTGTGTAACCATCATCAAGGAATTAGGTAGAGGTGGACAAGGTATTGTCTATCTCGTAGATTTGAATGGCGAACAAAAGGTTCTGAAATGGTATCTGACTGCACCAGACGAGAAGTTTTACAGAAATCTCGAAAAGAACATCATGAATGGTGCTCCTTCTGATGCATTCCTGTGGCCAGAGCATTTGACAAACCGTCAACTTGGTAGCTTTGGTTATGTTATGCAACTGAGACCAAAGAATTACTATGAGTTCGGCAATTACTTGCTCGCCAAGGTTTGTTTCAAGTCTTTTAAAGCAATGTTGGCTGCAGCTATGAAGATTTGTGACGGATTCATGATGCTTCATCGTTGTGGCTACAGTTATCAAGACCTAAACGATGGCAACTTCTTCATAGACCCAACCAATGGCGATGTGCTAATCTGTGATAATGACAACGTAATGCCTCAGGGCGAGAAATCTGGCATTATGGGTAAGGCTCGTTATATGGCCCCTGAGATTGTTGCTGGTGGAATTCCAGACAAGAGAAGCGACAGATTCTCGCTTTCTGTCATTCTGTTTATGCTCTTCTACGCTAACCACCCATTTGAAGGAGAACGAGTCATTGCATGTCCTTGTATGACGGAAAGCTATGAGCGTAAGTTCTATGGAAGTGAAGCCATCTTTATTTATGATCCGACAAATAATACTAATCGCCCTGTGAGAGGAATCCATCAGAATGTCATCAAACGTTGGTTTGTATTCCCATCGATCCTTCGTGAAACTTTCGAACGTGAGTTCAGTCAGGATTATCTACATAATCCTGAGAAACGAATGATTGAACAGAATTGGCAGAAGATCATTTCACGGGTTCGTGATCAATTAGTCATCTGTCCGATCTGCAAAGAAGAAACCTTTGTTGAAACCAATGGAGCCGTTGGCAAGTGTATCAACCGAGGATGCAACATTGACATCTCCAAGCGTCTGTTTATCAATAACAGATCATTGCCTCTCACAGATAAGACCGAAATCTTTATTGATAACGATAATACGCCAGATGCAATTGTTTCAAAAGATGCCAATGGCGTATTGATAATTAGGAATATCTCATCAGACAAATGGACGGTCGAAACGCCAAGTGGCAAGGTAAAGACCGTAGAATCGCAAGGTATTATGCCTGTAAAAGAAGGATTAAAAATAATGTTCAAAATCCGTGAGATACCTTATCGAGGAGAAATAACAAATATTTAATTTTTACAATAATGGGACTTTTAGATGACGTGGTAAGTGTCCCACGCAGAACAATGACACTTTTCTTTGTAATCGACACATCAGGTAGTATGGCTGGTAACAAGATTGGTGCCGTTAATGATGCTGTTGAGAATGTACTTCCTATGCTTGATGAGATTTCTGCATCCAATCCAGATGCCGAAATCAAGGTAGCAGCTCTTGAGTTTTCAAGTGGTTGTAACTGGCTTTATGACGAACCAAAGCTTGCATCAGAGTTTGTATGGCAGGATGTAACTGCAAGTGGTCTAACTTCACTTGGTGCTGCTTGTCAGGAACTCAACACAAAACTCTCTCGTAATGGGTTTATGCAGACTCCAAGCGGAAGTTTTGCTCCTGCAATTATTCTCCTTTCTGATGGTGGGCCTACAGACGATTTCTATGGAGGTTTGTCAAAACTGAAGGCAAACAATTGGTTCAAGAATGCGATCAAGATAGCTATCGCCATTGGTGATGATGCAGACAAGGATGTTCTCACTCAGTTCACTGGAACGAATGAGGCAGTATTTACAGTTCACAATATTGATGCTTTAAAGCAAATCATTCGAGTTGTAGCCGTTACCTCTTCTCAGATTGGTAGCAAGAGTAGTACTGCTGGCGATACCACAAAGCAGGAACAGGTTATCAAGGATGTAACCGAAGCAACCAAGGATATTAACGGAGCTCAGTCAGAGGCTGCTCCTGTGAATTCTACTGATAATTACGACGATTGGGATTAAACTAAGGTTTCTTTGATGGAGAAATTAGTTCATTTTTGTCAAGGAGAAAGCCATAAAGCAACAGGTAAAGTATGTCAGGACTATGCAATGTGTAGTACTGATAATGGTATTGCAGTGGCTGTCTTGAGTGATGGACATGGTGGTAGCAGGTATTTCAGAAGTGATGTCGGTTCAAAGACAATAGTTGAATGTACTTTCAAGAAAGTAATGGGATTTGTTGAAAATATAGATTCCAGCATATTTGAGGGAAAACCATTTACAGCAGTATCGGCGTTGACAACCGAGCGCAAAGAAGAGAATCTACGAAAGAATAGTAAAGTAGATGATCAACTGAATCAGCTGTTTAAGTCAATCATATTCGGATGGAGAACTATGGTAGAACAACATGCAAAAGAAAATCCATTTACCGATGAAGAACTTAAGTTGATTACTGACCCACAAGATCCTCACTCCATAGACAAGACATACGGTTGTACATTGATGTGTTATGTCAGAACACCAATGTACTGGTTTGCTTTCCACCTCGGAGATGGGAAGTGTTTCTCTTTTGATGGAGATGGTAATTGGAATGAACCTATCCCTTGGGATGAACGATGTTTTCTGAATAAGACAACATCCATTTGTGATACAGATGCGCTATCTGAATTCCGCTATTGCTATCAAGGCAATGGAGATTCTCCTGTAGCTGTTTTCCTTGCTTCTGATGGATTGGACGACTCTTTCGGAGAGTCATACAATCAGGCGAACTTCTATATTCAGATATTGAAGCTCATTGCTAACACGTCAAACAATGATGCACAGAAAGAAATAGAAGATACGCTTCCGCAGTTAAGCAAGATTGGAAGCCAGGACGATATGTCTGTAGCTTGCCTATATGACGAAAAGGAATTAGAATTCATTCTACCTAAGCTCATACTATGGCAAAGAAGCAACGTGGAGAAACAGATAGCTGCTGTTAATGAGAAAATTCTGGTAGCAAAAGCTAAGATGTCGAAATACTCTCCTCTTAAATTTTATACAAAGAAGGAATTGATAGAGGCCCAGTATGCTCAGACAGATATTGAACGACTGTTTATTTCCAAACGAGAACTAGTTACCAAGTATAACCGATTCACAAGTGAACTCCCATCAACATCGTCTCATGCAGATTACGATGACGAAATAGGATTATATGAGTATAAGGAGGAGGAAAAGCGCCAAACTCTGACTGCAGAACAAATAAGAAAACGTTTGAGAGTTTTGAGTCATCCGATGTATAAATTCGATATATGACATGAATAAAAAATACCAATTACATACAGGCATAAAGGATATTATCCAAACGAATGGTACAGAACCCATCCGAACCGTTCAGTTGGCTAATATCCTTGCTGACTATTCAGCCTACGATGAATACCCTGCCACTAAGGTTGTTCTGAAAGATGTACTGACCACTGGTTATGGGCAACGCATTTACAATGCCTTCAACGAGTCTGGAAAAATTTATCTTGCAGAAATAGAAATGATTAAGCAAGATTACAGCAAAAATCAAAGTTCAAGAAAGACGTTGTCAATTATGTGTTCGACTCTATATGCTACGGCTTAGGACTAAAGACAGCCGTCAAGGAACCTTCAAGCAATAGCTTTGACCCATACATAAACGAGTCGGATAACATATTGGATAAACTTCCGGAATGTTGGCAGAGTTGAAGAAAGAATATGATGAGGCATTGAAGTCCCTTCTTGTACTTCCAAAAGATATTATTTGGGATGCAGTTGCTTATTATCCAGCGTCAGCAGAGAATCAGCTGTATTTGATAGAAGGTAAGATTCATGTCATCAGCAATCAATTAGGTATCAACGATAACAACTGGTGCAAGAATCTGAAGGAAAAGACTTTGAACAGTCATAGACAGAGGAAGGTAAACACTGTCAAAGAAGTACTGGATGCAAAGAAGATAGATTTCACCAACCTATTGAATACTGCACTTGTCAAGCCATCAGCTTCATACATCAGCAAATCTGGACACTATGCTTCTGATAAACTGTCTGACATCGAAAAAATGGAATCAGAGATAAAAGGTCTGTATGGTGAAATGGGTGTTAAGTATGATGATTGGTGCAAAACAGAAAAAGACAGAATCTTGTCATCATACATTGTTTCTGATAGTAGTCGCTTTCGTCAGATGCTGTTGAAGATAGCAATGCCTGCAGCCATGTTCTGCGGAGTCGGCTATTATGGTGGAACTTATGCGGTATCTACTGACGAAATCAACGTTTATGAGCAAAGGATGAAAGCAGCAGACGGTTATCTTGCCAATGGAAATTACGGAAAAGCCATTGCAGGTTTTATACAAGCCTCCAACCTGTATGACGGAAGTTTCAGAACATCATCTTACAAGGAAGGAGCATTGTCACAAGCAGATGTTTGTTTCGCAAAGATGCAAGACCAAGTAACTTCTTTGATAGATAGAAAGCAATACGGACAGATACTTGCCCTTATGAATTCTATTCCAACGGAATACTTGGCTGCAAATCAGAATAAGAGCGACTGGATTGAAAAAACCAAAATAGATTTGCAAAATACAGTATCAGAAGAAGTTGACCAACTGGCAGAAATAATTTCGTTCAACGGAGGCCATCTAACGGAGGACGGTAAGAAATACCTTGATCAACTTCTGGCTGTATCTCCCGACAACTATTGGTTGAACCTTATTAAGACGAAAGAAAAATGAAGAATCCAGCAAAAAACAAAATAAGGGCATTGTTGCTTTCTGCAGCTACAGCACTATTGTCAACTCATGCTCAAGCAGAAGAAACCGCCACTATTATACCTGACTTTGTCAATAATGATGATTTCTTCGGTGAGACTAAACGCTCATGGGGAAAGGTATTCAAGAATGTAGCAAAACTCAATAAGAATGGTGAAGTGAAATACATTGCAAGCCATCGTTCGCACATGTCACATCGTTCAGGTGGTGGCGGTGGTGGATCTGGTCACAGGTCACACTACTCTCATTACTCATCATACGGAGGTGGTTCAAGTCATTACTCATCAAGTTCTCGTAGCGGCTCGTATTCTTACAGCAAACCTAAGCCAAAGACAGCAGGTGATTATTCAATCGGTGATAGAACATTAAAGACTGGTATCCATGGAAGTGACGTAACCTCACTTACAGGCTACCTTGCAACAGCTTTATACATCAACCGTTCTTGGATAAAGGAAAAGGAGGGCTATTCTCTCTATGATGCTACCATAGCATCAGCAGTCAAGCACTTCCAGAAGGATGCAGGTTTGCCTCAGACTGGTATTGCAGACCAAACTACCATTAACAAGTTGAAGTCATGGAATAATAGCAAGACAACCGTTATCCTTGGTACTCGTGAGTTATCATATTCAGAATCATCAACCGATAAGGGTACTGATGTGACAGAACTTGTGAACCTGTTGACTAAGGCTGGATTCGCTCCAGATCCGAAGAAGATTGTCATGACAAATGATGGTAGGACAGAGTTTACTAAGGATATTGCAACAGCAGTTCGTTTCTTCCAAGCATACAACAACCTTAGTGTTACAGGAAGAGCTGATGAGGCAACTATCAAAGCGTTAAAAACAAAGGCACAATAACATGAATAGAATAGCATCAAATATAATAAAGTCTTTATTAGTTGCATCTGTATTTTCCATATCGGGAAATGATGTAGAAGACACAAACGATTATATGTATACTGTAGGAAATAATGATGATGAACAAGCAGTTACAAGTAAGAAGAAATCTGTTATAAAAAACATCATAAAATTAAATGGAAATGGTAAGTTCACTTTGATTGCTGGCCATCGTTCTCATTATTCTCACCGTTCACATTATTCAGGGAGAAGAAGCAGATGCACTTCATTTAGGTCACCTATGGAAATGGTGTTGGGAGACAGGGCTATCTTAAAAGGAATGTATGGGGCTGACATAGATATGTTAGCTGCGATTTTGGACTCTAAAGGTCTATACGATAAACAACACGTGACTAAAATCAAAGGTATGACATGTTTTGATCTTAGAATGGAGCAATGCATAAGGAATATACAGGCAAAGTATGGTATGACTGTAGATGGAGTATGCACTCGTGAGGTTCTTTCCAAAATTCTATAACCTATGGAGATAAAAAAGTAGATAGAAATATATATTCGGACTCTTGTATATCCAAAGTTGTATATCTATTGTCTGAAAAATTTAGTATAGCAAGAACCTTTGTCAACAATTACGAGATTCTTACAATAATTCATAAAACAGACGATGATTTTGATGTCAACGATTTTTGGAATAAAATGAATGATTTTAAGTTAAGGGAAATCATCAATACAGAGACCAGGGACATTAAAACAATTTTATATGCAAAGGCATTTGGCGAATTTGACAATTTAGACGAAAATGATTTCGATTAATAAGTATCACATACTTCCGTTTAACTTTATCAGGATCAAGAATAAAGAGGTTTTGATAAATGAATTAGGGGACATGATTGTCGTTCCGATTGGTACCGCATGCCGTTTAGCGAACAAGGAAGCTATTGACGAAGAGTTATTCAAAAGCCTTTATGCCAATTTCTTTGTAACAAACAATTATTTCTCCCCGTTGATGAATGTCTATGCCGCTAGACTTAGGGAGAAGAAAGGTTTTTGGACAACTTTACCGCACTCCATATATTCGTCCTAACCCTTCGTTGCAATCAGAATGTGTATATTGTCAAGCATCAAGTCAAGATGAGGTAAGCAAACATTGTTCTATGAGCTTTCATACAATGGGCAAAGCAGTGGAATTGATGTTTAAGTCTCGCTCTCCATTTCTTACAATGGAGTTTCAAGGCGGAGAACCTACATTGGAGCCCAAGCTGATTAGATATGGCATAGAATGCGCAGAAGAAACAAACAAGACTGAGAAAAGGAAGATAGATTACGTTCTCTGTACGAATAGCATAAATCTGACAGAGGAGATAATGGATATTTGTCAAACCTACCATGTGTTGATTTCTACATCTCTTGATGGTCCTGAATGGCTACATAATAGAAACAGAGGCAAGAAAGATAGTTATGAGAAGGTTGTTTCCGGCATAACAAAGGCAAGAGAATTATTAGGGTATGACCAAGTCTCTGCTTTGATGACTGCATCGGAAGAAGGTGTTCTTCACCCAAATGAAATAGTTGATGAATACGACAGATTAGGCTTCAACAGCATCTTTCTAAGAGCATTAAATCCTTACGGACTTGCAAGAGATAATTCCGATTGGGACGTATATACAGACAAGTTCATTGATTTCTACAAGAAAGCCCTTAATCACATTATAGAGCTTAACCTTAACGGAAAGTTTTTCATTGAGGAGTTTGCTGCTATTATTCTTCGAAAGATGTTAACACCTTTCTGTACAGGTTTTGTTGACTTGCAATCACCGGCAGGCATCATAAACTCTGTCCTTGTATATAATTATGATGGCTATGTGTATGCATCGGATGAGTCACGTATGCTGGCAGAATTCAATGATTACACTTTCCGCTTGGGAAGTGTGGATGACAAATATGAAGATATTGTCTATGGTCAGAAGGCAAGAGAATTGGGAAAGATTTGGTGTAACGAGACGATAGCAGGTTGCTCTGATTGTCCAATACGAATGTATTGTGGTGCTGATCCTGTACGTAACTATTCTACCCAAGGTGATACGTATGGTTACAGACCAAACTCATGGTTATGCAGGAAGAACAAGGCCATCATCGAGTACATTATAGAATTAATAGTAACGCGTCATGATGAGGTGATGCCGATATTCAAAAGTTGGTTGGTATGAAACAAAGACCATTAGACATATTATCTAACGACAATACTTTGTTCTGTACGGAACAATGTAACAATCATTGTTTGATGTGCTGTCAACCACCGATAAATGTTGATGACATTGATTGGTTGTACGAAGAAAACCTGTTACGCATACAAAACGCTCCCAAGGATTTACCCATAATAGGTATTACAGGAGGTGAGCCAACTTTATTAGGCGAAAAGCTAATCTCTCTCATAATGTATATTCGTGAGCAACTTCCTGACACCGATATTCACATTCTTAGCAATGGTCGCAATTTCAGAGATGCAGATTACACATCTACCTTAATGGAAGTTGGTGAAGGACGTATCATCTTCGGCATACCTTTACATTCCGATTTTTATAAGGATCATGATATAATTGCAGGAGCAAAGGGTGCTTTTGAGGAAACCATAATAGGACTGTACAACTTGGCATCTGTAGGAGCGTGTATTGAACTGAGAATAGTAATGAATAAGCTTAACTACAGAAGGTTCCTGCCTATGGCAGAATTTATCCACAAGAATCTACCCTTTGTTGCATGGATAGCATTTATGGGTATGGAATATACAGGATATGCCATCAAGAACTCTAAAAATATTTGGGTTGAGCCGAAGGATTATATTGCACATCTATTGAATGCAGTGAAATTTCTGGATGAATGGCGCTACAATGTGTGTATATACAACATTCCGTTGTGCCTCTTGCCCGATAGCTTCCATGATTTCGCCCAAAAGAGCATATCAGATTGGAAGAACGACTATCCTGACATCTGCCAAGAATGTAAAAAGAAAGAAATGTGTTGTGGATTGTTCACAACATCAATAAAACCATACAAAGGATTAAAAGCGATACAATAATGGGAAAAATCAGAATATGTTCAAAACCGCCAAAGCCAATCGTTTCGCTTTCAGAAACGTACACTGTATTAAGTTCTTACAAATCGGGAAGAGTGACCTTGTGCTTGACCCCTGATGGTGAATACCTTTTTACAGTCTATGGCGATATAAGCGAGTCAACAGCAAAACGAAGCTCTACCCATAAGGCCACAGAGCAGAAAATGACCAACATTATGCTCAAGATGTATGAGGATGCACAGGATGCTTATACTGTAATACAAAAGAAGAGTAAATTACGTTTGGCTTCATCGTATTCTGTTCAGCAGAATGTAAAACCACAAGACGCATACCAGTGGAAGACATTGGATATAAAGAAACCTACGGACAACGAAATAAAAGAGCTTGTTATGAGTGAAGCAAGAAATTTGGCTCACAATCCCAAAAGTTCTTCTGTTAGTGAATCTGAGTTTGTGAAGGCAAACTTAGAGAGCATGAAGAAACAACGTATGGACGCATGGTATGAGATTCTGACGTTGTTCAATCTTATTGAAAAAGCTCAAGCAGATAGAGCCAATGCTTCTTTCAAGAAGGAATATGATGCGAGTGTAAGAGCGCAACAAGAAATCATTGATGGCGAGAATCATATAGTTGATGATGCCTTTCACTCATTCTCTAATACATTGATGGTGCCTTTCATTATAGAGTTGGATTACAAATACAATCAGGCGGCTAAGAGTATCGACGTTAGCATAGAGCTGACTGAAGATCCTTCGTTGAAGATGCCAATGAAAAAAGCAACTCTGAAGACAACTGGCAAGCTATCTGTTCGCGCAAAGACACAAGGTGATGTTCAACGGGATTATGCCTACACCTGTTTGTCGCTCATGTATTATATAGCATGTAATGTATTCAATATTACTCCGAACATACAAACCTGTAGAATAGCTTTATATACAGCGAGAAAGGCAGAAGGCATCTGCTGGTTGGAATTTAACAGAAATAAGTTTGCCACATTGCATCTCTCAACATTAGATCCTCTGTTAGATATTGTGGCCTGGCCCAATGTCTCTAACTTAAAAGTACTGAAAACCATATCCAAACTGGAATGCATTGAGAAAACAGCATTTGAGAATCAGATTAGGTCACAGATTTCATCTTTAATGTAGAATGACTCGAAAGCAACTGAAAGTAATGAACCTACTATTGGTGCTACTGCTATTGTGGAATCCAATAGTTTTATGGCAATACTACCAGAGTATGGTCATTGCTTTTTTATTGCCTATAACTATCGTGAGCATTGGTTTAGCCATTTCGAGAGTTCGTAGTTTGAGGTTGAAAGTTTGGGCATTCAACCTTGCTGCTATTGCGAGCATACTCTTTCATGCAGAGGTGATTTTCACGATGGTGTATGCATATAAAGAGATACCGAACCTGTATGAACTGCATGGGAAATACTATTTCAATAAACCTTATCTCGATCAACAGTTCAATGACCCTGAATTTGTAACACGATACAAGACAAATTGTCAAGGATATAGAGTTGATGATTTATCCTCACAGAATCAGAAGATTGAAAAATGTGATTGGCTGTTTATCGGAGATTCATATACACAAGGTGCTGAGGTAGAATACAATCAGTTGTTCAGCTCTTTGATTTACAAAGACTTCCCCGATAAAGTCATAGTTAATGCTGGTATAAGTGGGGCTGGTCTTTATGATGAGTTGAATTATTTCAAAGACAAGGGCAAAAAAGTTGTCTCCCAAAGTTGTGTTCCTTCAGATAGGAGCTTTTAACGACTTTATGAATATCAGAGAACATCAGCCATCCTTACAGGATTACATCATGGAGTGGTCGGCGCTATATCGCTACTTCGAATATAGCATAGCCAATAGCGATGAGTTGCCATTAGGTAGATGGACGGAACCATTCTTTCCTAACAAGGAAGATAATATCGACAACAATATCTTCTTCAAACAAACGTCTGATTACAAGGAAGCCGACAAGAGGGCTTTCAAGGAAAGTATCTCAGAATTCAAAAAAGAAGTTGAATCTATCGGTGGTAAGTTGGTACTTATCTTTATCCCTTCAAAAGAACAGATTTCGCCAGAATTGTTGAAGGAGGTTTTAGATGAGTACAATATAAGCAAAGAAGAGATTGACCTTTCTATTCCAAATAAATTATGCCAATCGGTAGCGAATGCTCTTAGAGTGGAACTTTATGATTTGACAACAGAGTTCAGGCAATCCAACTCATTTCCATTCTTTACACATGATGAGCACATGAATGTAGTTGGACACCAGCTTATAGCAGAGAGGATTGTCAAAGAGTTAAGCTCGATAAGTGGTGGGTATGACTATTTGAGTGAGGGTAATTACCATGAGCGATATCCAACGATTCATGCCGATGGTACTATGGTGTATCAGTCTCAAACAGAACACTATTATACCATAAATAGATTGAATATGAACAATGGTTATCGTGAGGAATTGTGGCGAGGTGTTAGCGAACTGGTACATCCTATGATTTCAAATGATGGTAGATACCTTGTGTTTACAGAGGGTGAACAAGAGTCTTTGAATACAGATGTTATTCTCTATGACTTTTTAAAGGACATCAAGTTGCTATTAACAAGAAACCAGCAAAGGGAGCTATTCCATGTGTCAATAAATCGGCGACAAAGATAGCCTTTCCTTCTGGACAATGGAACACACGACTCCCAGCATTGTACTGTATGATATCGCAACAGGCAGACAAACGCAATTTGAAGATGGTGTAGAATGTTGGCGACCAGTATTTTCGAATGATGATCGACATATCTATTATATTCAGAAAGAAACACAAGATAGCCACTTTGTGATTAAAAGCTATGACGTAGCAACAGGCAAGAAATGCGTTGTATTAAAGCATCCATACGATATTTGGGATATTGCGGTATCACCTTCTGGGAAGTACATTGCTTATGCAGGAAACAAGGATACAAATTGGGATTTGTTTATCTATGACATAGAACAGAAGCAAAGCCGACAGATAACACATACTCTCGGTGATGAGTGGGATCCTGCTTTTGGCATTTCTGATGATGAACTATGGTTTGCAGGTGTCTTCGGCATCAATGATGGCATTTACCATATAAAGCTAAAAAATGACAAAACTATATCAGATATTAATATGGTTGTCAAGTGTAGGTGTATTGACTTGCTTCGTCAAGATGTATGTCTTGATGTTTCTTGTTATGTCTGTTATCATCGTGTTATCTTCCAAATTCATAGGAAAGAGCCTGAGTAAAGCTGTGGTAATTACTGATATCGCTGTTCTCGTTTCGGCATTCTTTACGTTGAAGAGTTCGTTGGGATTGATCCTTCCTTTGGGTTATTCTGTATTTGTATTTTCTGCAATATCTTTGATTATAAACCAATATCGTGATTACAAGAATTATACAGCTTTGGAAATTCTCTGTTACTTATTCTTCTTTCCAAAGATATTTGCAGGCCCGATTGATAGAGCCGATGATTTTGTTAGACAACTGAGAGGGAAGAAGAAACCTACATTGAAGAAACTTTATCTTCCAATCAAGATGTGCATCTTTGCGTGTTTCTATAAATTTGTCATTGCAGACAGATTATATATCCTATGCAATGACGACTATGATGGATTGAATGAGGTTTGCAGCATCTTATGTTATGGAGTGGCTTTCTTCTTTGATTTCTATGCGTATTCTATTTTTGCCGTTGCATTTGGTAAATTGTTAGGTATAGATCTTCCAGAGAACTTTAATTCACCATATTGTAGCAGGACATTTCGAGATTTCTGGAAGAGATGGAATATCACATTAGGAACTTGGTTGAGAGATTACATTTACATCCCTTTAGGTGGCAACAGAATATCAGCAAGGCAATGGATATTGAATATCTTATTGGTTTTTGTTATTAGTGCAATATGGCATGACTTGTCTATCCCGTTTATCGTATGGGGAATAACTCATGCGATACTTTTAATAACGGAACGAAACCTTCGTCTTTCTGGTTTGCACCCTTCTATGGCAATTGTTTGATGTTAATGAGATTGAAGATTTTGTGTTTCGTCTTATAAAGGTTACGGAATATCAACCTATAGACAATTCTATTGTGGTTGGAGTATTTGTTTCTTTTGTTCATTATGGTTTGCTGACAGAAGTTCTACCAAGGATATCGGAGGATTCGATCGCTATATTTTGAAAGAAGTTCCAATAACAAGTATAATTTTTGTGCTTGACATCTTATTGGCAAATAATCCAAGTATAAATTTCTTTTATATGAAGTTCTGATGGTCGTATTGGGAATAACTGCATATTATCATGATTCGTCTGCTGCACTAATAGTGAATGGACAAATCGTAGCGGGAGCGTTGGAGGAACGTTTCAGCAGAAAGAAACATGATAACAGGTTCCCGATTTTGGCTATTCAGTTTTGTATGGAATACGCAGGAATATCATTAGATGATGTGGATATTATTACTTTCTACGAGAAACCATTCAGGAAGTTCGAACGCATCATTAAGGATAGTATTGTTTATGCTCCCAAAAGTTATGATCGTTTCGAAGTCTGTTCCTATATGGCTCAAAGAACGACTGAATATGCGAAAGACCATAAAGAAAGAATTGAAAGAAGTCTATAGTCGTGTTAAGGCTGACATTCGATTTGTTGATCATCATCTCGCACATGCAGCTAACGCATATTTCCTATCACCATATCAGGATGCTGCAATACTGGTATTGGATGCGGTTGGTGAGGATTCTACAACATCTATTTATAGTGTGTCTAACGATAAAATTACTTTGATTCAACAGCAAATTTATCCCAACTCCATAGGACTATTGTATTCTGCCTTTACGTATTTCTTGGGATTCAAAGTGAACTCTGATGAATACAAGGTCATGGGATTAGCACCATACGGCAACAAGAATTCGGAAGAAACAAATCGCTTTGTCAGTATAATCAAGGATAATCTTGTAGAGATTCATGAGGATGGAGGTATTGTGCTCAATACAAAGTACTTCTCTTTCATGTATTCCGATAAGATGGTCAATGACAAGAAGTGGGAAAGGTTATTTGGTCTCAGTAAACGAGATGTTGGAGAAGAAATTACCATATCTCACAAGAACCTTGCTTTGGCAATACAGTTAATTACGGAAGAGATTTTCTGTAAGTTAGCAGTTACTGTAAAGAACATAGTGGGTAAGACAAATCTATGTATCTCAGGCGGTTGCGCTTTGAATTGTGCTGCCAATGGTGTATTACTAAAGACTCACTTGTTTGACAATATATATGTGCCTTATGCTCCTGATGATTCTGGATGTGCTATTGGTGCAGCATTAGTTTGCTCATCATTGATGAATGGTAAGATTGAGGATACTTCATTCATAGGTCCTGAGTATGATGATAAGCGTATCGTGGCAACAATTGAATATAACGGATTGATATACAAGCATCTTAAAGATGCAGAATTGTGTGTGACAAAGTAACAGAACTGTTGCATGAAGGAAAAGTCGTCGGTTGGTACCAAGGCAGAATGGAGTTTGGACCACGAGCTTTGGGTAACAGAAGTATTCTTGCAGATCCGAGGAATACAGAGATGAAAGACAAGATCAACTCCAAGATTAAATTTCGTGAAGAGTTCCCGTTTGCACCTGTAGTACTGGATAAGTATGCAGATGAGATAATGGAACTACACGGAACAGAAAGCGAACACATGATGTTCACCTACACAATGAAGAAAAAAGGGATTTGATGCAGTTACTCATGAAGATATGAGTGCAAGAACTCAGATTCTCATATAGAGAATATAATAACAAGCTATATAAATTGCTTGAAGCATTTCTAAAAAACAGAATGCCCTGATGTTACTGAACACAAGTTTCAATGTCATGGGTGAACCTATAGTATGCACTCCGGAAGATGCAATTAGGACTTACTTAAACTCTGGTTTGGATGTTTGGTAATAGGTAATAATTTGATAAAGAAGTGATATGGATTTAATAAAGGAACTATTTATATACATATACTCACAACGGAAATGGTGGCTTGCACCAATCATTCTGTTGCTGTTGATAATTGGGCTATTCGTAATCTTTGCAGATACTGCAATAGCACCATTCATTTACACATTATTCTGATGAAAAGATTGATAAAACATTGGATTATGACAAGAGAACAAATATAGGACATCATTGAAAGGACAGAACCCTCAACAAAGGCAAGTGTTTATTATGCAGGTGTGTTATTATCGTGAGCATCCTGCTCCCTTATGTTTATGTAGACTTATACAGTTTACAATAAAAATGGCGTATACCATTTTATTTTTTAGGGATATTTACTGAATACTCCTACTTAAATTTATTTTCTTTCTCTCATTTTCTTTATCTTTTTCAACTCCCGGCATCTTTTTAGCCAATGCACTTTCTCCAGCAGGAAAATAAAGCGGAAAGACCTGAGATAAGAAACTTACAATATCATTACGCTTCTTACCCATGTTGAAAAAAGCAGAACAAACAAAATACATAAGGTCTTGCTGACTACATGTATCTTTTGCTGAATAGATATTGATGGAGCGATTATCAAGTCATGTTCAGCAAATGCACATGCACTGGCAAGAATAGCTTCCTGTTCTTCTTCGGTAAACATCTTTATTTTCCCAGCTAACCATTCAAAGCTCTCTTTGCCGGAGTGTTTGTTGCTTTTTCATTCTGATGCTCCAATAGGATTGCTACATTTTCTTGTTGCTTTTCTGTCAAGGCGTTTTCTAATGCTTGGTTCTTTCGTTTAAGAACGTTGAATTTTAGCAAAGCAGCAATGTACATACAGAAATATCCTACTGCAATATCGAATATTAGGACAAGCAGATAATTGTTACTTGAGTTTTTGGTATCCACCAGCCATATATTCACTAATAGGGATAACAGCTAATAGCATGATAATGGCTATTGCATAAAGCACTCTGGTTTTACCTGCGGTAAGGAGGCAAACAAAAAGGCGATAATCAAAACGGCAATTATAGCACTGAATGGTATGAAAGATGTTCCCATAGGTTTATTGCTCAGTTTGAGGGTTAACACAATGCGCCAATAGCCGGCTTTTAGAACCTTCATGGAAGAATACCTCTATCTCCCGAGATTCTTTAATCTGTTTCTTGACTTTTCCAAAAAGAGATAAATTAATTCATTTGCCATTTTTTGACGGGGATTCATCGGGTTAGATATAACCATATCTA
>VOFH01003248.1_pt1 | contig 42767 bp, 65 predicted proteins | sample 5384091 | NCBI WGS metagenome assembly VOFH01 (sample SAMN12384727, study PRJNA508395) | human gut metagenome | isolation source: healthy gut G | host: Homo sapiens
TAGTATTTTCGTCATTTTTCTACAGTGCTCCCCCAGTTCACAAAGACGTATCATACAAGTTCTTTCAGTTCACATGCAAAGCAATCGCCGACAGGGATTTGTACCCTTCACAAATTCTGCAGCTTTTCCCACAGCGGTTCCTCCGGCGTCACTGGATAGACTTTGGCCAGAAGCCCGCCCCAGATTCGGCACACCCTGTTCAGCGTCCGCGTTCCAGTCCTCATCGGGCAGGATCAGGGCATCATTGAAATACATGGCTCGGAAAGTCCGTTCTCCCCATCCCGGCTTCCACTCGGGAATCCACCAGCCATGAGGCACGCGCACGGTGCCTTCCGGCTGCACGGCGTCACACTTCACCCGCAAAATCATACGACCGTGGGTGGTTTCCAGCCAGACCCACCGGCCATCCTCCCTCCGGATCGCGCCGCATCGTTTGGATGCAAATAGGCTTCGGGCATGGATCTATGCGGCGCAGGCTTTTGATCTGGCGCAGATTTGTCAGATAATTTGCCTTATCCGCAGCCCAACGAACACCGTCAGCGGATACTGCTCTGCCAACGCCGGTGCGTTGCGCGGTGTCTGAGCCGCTTCCTTATAGTAAGGCAGCGGATCGCAGCCCAGCTGTTCAAGCACCGTGCTGTTACAGCTCAATTTTCCCACGTGGGCGTGGCAAAACCGGTTTCCAGCGGATTAACCTGCGCCGCATCGCCCAGGAACACGGCGCCTTCCACATCTTTCAACGTTTCCCCCGCGGGAAACCCGGTAATCCAGCAGCGCCTCGTCATCCGCAAGGAAAATAAGACTGCAGGCCCATCCGATCCGCCAGCCCTTTGAGCAGTGCATACAGGCTGCGGCATTCGCCCCGTGGCTGAAGCACCTGCTGCTGCACCATGGCGCCGCCAGCGCCGTCCTGATTCATCAGCGCCGGGCGCTCCAGGAAATAGTCTGCCGGCAGGGAACATAATCCGCCAGCTGCGCGCCGTGGTGTCAGCCAGTGATCAAACACCACAATCAGCTCCTGACGCATCAGGCCTTCAAAATGCCCTGCTGATTCACACATAACCCATCAGCATTGCTGCCCAAGTTCAGCAGCGCGCGCACGGGGTAAAGGCTGATCCGTGCGCATAGCGCGGAATACCGCCGCGGGATTAGCCATAAAACTGGCCTCAAGATCCAGCCATTCGATGCCGTATACCCGTTTCACAGCAGCGCGCAAAGGCTCATAGCCCCGGTAAGAGAGCAACGGATAGCGATCCGCTCTAACTGTTTTCCTTTTGTTCCTGGAAAGCATTTCATGCAGTTCCAGCTGTGACACATTGACCAACGCAGGTTCGGGGCTCTGCAGCTGTTTCACACTTCCCACAAAGCCACAGATGCTGACCAGCAAATCCTCACAGCGGATGCCGGATGTACTGTTCACCTGCATATCCAGAATTGGCCCCCAGGGAATCACGGACGGTCCCGCTGTAGCAAACAGCCGCGCAGCGGCCGCGATCTGCTGCGCATCACATCCGGTGATAGCAGCCACCTTTTCCAGCAGAATACTCCTGCAGCCTCTCTCTCAGCTGTGAAAAAACCATAGGTATAACGGGCCACAAACTCTTTGTCGTATAGTTCTTCCTCCACAATCACGCGCAAAAAAACCCAGCAGCATGGCCGTATCGGTGCCATAGCGCAGCGGCAGATGAATGCTCCGCCCGCCAGGCGTTTTCCGATTGCGTGGATCCAGAACAATCAGTTTTGCGCCCCGCGCCAGGCTGTATCCAGCTGCGCCGCTGGCCGCCCAGTTCCCCCGATGGGGATTGTGGCCCACCAGAAGGATGCAGTTGGCTGACGACAGGTCCTCGGCGATCGACGTACCGAAAGTGGCACGGTGCACCTGCAGCGTATTTCCCTCGCACATATGCAGACCCGAAATAAAGTTGGGCGAGCCGATCAGGTTCATAAAGCGCCGGATCATACCCTGGTCGCCGCTGACATTACCCATCAGTGATGAAACAGCAACGCTCTCTGGGCCGTATGTTCCGATGATCTGCCGCAGCCGCGCAGCAATCGTCCAGCGCCTGATCCCAGGAAATAGGCACCCCACCGCTGCGTCCCCCGCGTCCCCACGTTTTTCATCGGGTGCAGAATACGGTCGGGATGATTGATATGTTCTTTCCAGCTGTGGGCCTTAAAACAGATGGCTTTCGGGTCTTCATAGGGCTCCAGCCCCTGCAATACGCCGCCCACAACATTGGCTTTCAGCGGACAATAATTGTCACACACCGTACAGATCACATGTTTCGTCTCTGCATTTTTTCCCCGTTGCACCATAGTTTCTCCTCCCTATTCGTTCAAAATTCCAGCTGATCCAGAAGCGCTTCCAGCGCCGCGACGCCGTCTTCGCCCAGCCGGTGTTCCACATCCGCCTGCGCCGCGCGCCAAAGCGGACGGGCCTGCTCCAAAAGGTCCCGCCCCGCCCCAGTCAGTGTCAATGCCCGGCTGCGCCGCCCTGGTTCTGCCGCATCCGTCACCCAATGCCGAGCCAGCACAGGCTTGAGCGTGCGCACCAGGGTCGTTCGCTCCAACTCCATCTCTTCGGCCAACACACTGACACTGACCGGCTCCAGCCGTTCCAGATGCGCCAACAGAGAATACTGCCCCACCGTCAGCCCCACAGGCGCCAGCGCCGCGTCGTACTGCTCCGTAACCCGACTTGGCCGCCCGGCGCAGCTGAATGCAATAACACGTACCGTTTCTGCGTCTTTTCTCTGCCACAACTGCTTTACCTCCACATTGTGTATATACACGAATAATACATATATTTTCCCCTCCGTCAAGCGTTCCTGTGGTCTTTCAAAAATTCGGCAAAATGCTGAAACGCACGAACCGCCCGCCGGAAACACAGCAAATGCCTTTCCGGCGGACGGCAGAAAGGGCCGGCAGCGGAAATGCCGCCTCACCCTTTGATGCTTATTCGATTCCAGAGCCGGACTGGCAGGAACGCCAGAATGCCTCGATCTGCGTGCGATCCGCCCGCACGCTTCCCTGCAGGAACGTATCCTCCCGGCCGCCGCCGCGGCCGTTCAGCGCCTCGTTCAGCGCTTTGCCCAAAGGGCGCAGATTTCCTTCCTGCGCCGCCAGAGCATACTGATATCCCGTGTCCTCAGCACCGGAGAACACCAACACTGTGCCGCCGCAGGTTTCCTTCACGGCGTCTGCCAAACGGCGCACACCGTCTGCATTCAGCTCCTCCTCAAACAGGAGTGTATCGCCCTGGCCGCTCTGCTGCTGTGCTAAAACTTCAAAAGCGCTTCTGCTCCAGCGCAACACACCGCTTCCGGGCAGCGTCCCGCTCTTCCAGCAGCCGGCGCACCGCCTCAGCTGTATGCAGCGGCCGCGCGGACAGGACCGCAGAAATCATACGGTTCTGCTGCTGCACTGTATCCAGATAATGATAGGCCCGCCGGCCTGCCGCATACTCCACCCGCACACCGCCGCGCAGCCGCGTCACAGACAAAATTTTGATCAGCCCCACTGCGCCGGTATGCTCCACATGGATGCCGCAGCAGGCGCATACGTCAATCCCCGGAATGGTAACAATGCGCACCGGCCCCGTTAGGGCCTTTTTGCTGCGGTAATCCAGCCGGGCCAAGGTGCTGTCATCCGGCCAGGAGGCTTCCACCGGCAGATCCATCCACACCGCCTCATTGGCCACCCGCTCCATTTCAAACAAAGCCGATTCGTCCAAAATGCCGTTCAGGTCAATAAACGTGCTCTCTTTTCCCATGTGGAAACCCACGTTGTCCAGGCCATAGCGCCGGTGAATCACACCAGTGAGAATATGGTCGGCGGTATGCTGCTGGGCATAATCAAATCGGCGGGCCAAATCCACCTGCCCCCGCACCTCCGTGCCCGGCAGCAACGGCTGCTCCAACCGGTGCAGAATGCAGCCCTTCTGCTCCTGCATCATCGAGCACCTCCAACCGCTCCAGCGTCCCCCGGTCACAGGGCTGTCCGCCGCCCTCAGGATAGAACGCCGTGCGGTCCAACACAACATCCCAGCCATCCTTTGCCTCACGGCATTCCAGCACAGCCGCTGTAAAGGCGCTTAACTTGCCATCATTGTAATACAGTTTTTCCGTTTCCATTCAAAAATCCGCCTCACTTTTCGGCTCGAACCTCATGGTATTTTTGTAATATTTTGTCATTTTATTTCATATAGCAATCATTCTTCGCTTTGCAAAACCCCTCGCCCTCTGCAGTACACTCAGCGCACAACAGGCAAAAGGGGACTATGTCCCCCTTTTTTATGCTTCACATAGCTTTTCCTTCGCCACCGCCAGCATCAGTTTAATGCGGTTTTTCCTGATTCACCCGGGTAGCGCCGGGATCGTAATCCCACCGGCACGATGTTCGCACCGGGATAGCGGTCTTTGATCTTATGGATCATACCCTTGCCGCACACATGGGTAGGCAGGCACCCAAAAGGCTGGGTGCAGATGATGTTCTCATAACCATGCACAATCAGCTCCACCATTTCCGCGGGCAGAACCAGCCCTCGCCCATGCGGTTTCCCAGACCGATCAACCCCTTCATCGGCTCCTTGGTATCCTGATAGGCAGAAAGCTGCATAAAGTCGGAAAACTTTTCCACTGACTCCATAAACACCTGTTCTATTTTTTCCAGATAATTAAGCAGCTTTGTCGCCACCAAATATTTTACCCGGCTGCCGCCGTAAATCAAAAAGTCCTGGATGCGGGCGTCCACTTTGAACATCAGGAAGCCCAAAAGCCCCGGAACCATCACTTCGCACCCCTGCTCGGCCAGGAACTTCTCCAGCCCGTTGTTGGCAAAGGATGCGTATTTCACATAGATTTCGCCCACCACGCCCACGCGCACCTTTTTCTCCTTGCGGCGCGGGATGGCAGCAAAGCTGCGGATGATGTTTTTGAAATTCTCCCGCATCTCCCGCAGCGTGTATCCCCGGGAAGCGCGGAACTGTTTGGAAATATTGTCCACCCACAGCCCCACCAGCTGGTCAGTTTTGCCCGCCTCAATTTCATAAGGCCGGGTCTGATTGCTCAAAAGCATAATCATATCGCCGTAGATCACACCGGCCAGCATCCGGCGGATGATGGGCAGCGTCGGGAAAAGCCGGGATTCGTCTCCGTCAGAGAGAGGTTGAAAGAAATCACAGGCACATAATCAAAGCCTGAACGCGCCAGAGCCTTGCGGATGATGTGGATATAGTTGAGGCCCGACAGCCGCCGCCAGTCTGCATAATGATCAGCGCCACTTTGTGGGGATCGTATTCCCCACTGGTCAGCGCATCAAGGAACTGGCCCGTGACCAGCAGCGCGGGGTAGCAAATATCGTTGTGGGTGTATTTCAGACCCAGCTGCTTGACCCGCTCGCCGGAATTGTCCAGCAGCGCCACCTTGTAGCCCTCGTTCAGGGAAGATATTGCGCATGATGTTGAAGTGGATGGGCAGCATATCCGGCACCAGGACGGTGTACTCCTTCTTCATCTCTTTGGTGAAGAGCAATCTGCCGTTCTTGTCGTATTTCAATTCTGCCATAACTTGTTTATCTCTCCTTCTGCTCCAATGCCGCCAAAAGACTCCGCAGGCGCACCTTCACGGTGCCAAGGTTCGTGATTTCGTCAATTTTGATCTGCGTATAAATTTTTCCCGGCGCGCTCCACAATGGCGCGGCATTCGTCGGACGTAATGGCGTCCAGCCCGCAGCCGAAAGAAATCAGCTGCACCAGCTCCATGTCCTTCTGGGTACCGATGTATTTGGCCGCGGCATAGAGCCGCGCATGATACGTCCACTGGTTGAGCACATGAACGGGGAATTTCTTTTCCCGATCGCTCAGGCAATCCTCGAAATCACCGCCAGGCCCAAGCTTGTCAGCAACAGGTCAATACCGTGGTTGATTTCGGGATCGGCGTGATAGGGACGGCCCGCCAGGCAGAGGATTCGCTTCCCCTCAGCGCGAGCCCTGTCAATGATCTCTGCGCCCTTCTGCCGCACAGCAGCCAGATAGGCATCCCGGGCAGCATAGGCCTGATCCGCCGCGCGCCGAACGTCCTTGAGCCGGATGCCGCCGAAATACTTCTGCAGCGTTTCGGTCATCTTTTCCGGAAAGTCGTGACGCACATGGGGACCGACATAGTCGTTGATAAGCACCGTGCCGCCGCGCATGGTCATGTTGGCCGCAATCGTTTCCGGGTAATAAAGCCACTACGGGACAGTTGTAGTGGTTGTCGCCCAAATGCTCGTCAAAGTTGAAGCTCATGCAGGGGTAGTAGATGGCGTCCACCCCCATATCCAGCAACTCCTCCACATGACCATGGAGCAGCTTGGCCGGGAAACACACCGTGTCGCTGGGGATGCTGGCCTGCCCTTTGAGGAAGGTCGTCCGGCTGGACTGGGGCGACACGATCGTCTCAAAGCCCAGCTCGGTGAAAAGGCATGCCAGAAGGGCGCCATCTCCCACATGTTCAGCCCCAGAGGGATGCCGATGCGCTTTTCCCGCATCCCCGGCACCGGGGCAAGGCGCTTCATGTATTCCTGCTTAAAGCGGTAAATATTCAGCTCATCGCTGACCGCTTTTTTGGTCACCGGCCGTTCGCAGCGGTTCCCGCCAATATATTTTGTCCCGTCGGCTAAAAGTATTCACCGTCAAACGGCAGTGGTTCTCACACAGGCCGCAGGTAACGGAGCGCACCTGGTGGGTAAAGCCCTCCAGTGCCTCCCGGCCCAAAAGCGTACTCCTCTGCCCCGGCGCAGCCATGGACTGGGCGTGCAGCGCACAGCCGTACGCCCCATCAGCCCGGCAATGGCCGGCCGCACCACGTGGGTGCCAAGTTCTCGCTCAAAGGCCCGCAGAACCGCATCGTTCAAAAAGGTGCCGCCCTGCACCACAATGTGCTGCCCCAGATCCTCCAGGCTTGATGGCCGGATTACCTTGTAAATGGCATTTTTCACAATACTGACAGACAAGCCCGCAGAGATGTCGCCGGTGGTAGCACCATCCTTCTGCGCCTGCTTGACCGAAGAATTCATAAATACCGTGCAGCGGGAGCCGAGATCCACCGCACCGGCAGCATAGAGACCCAGCTTGGAAAACGTTTCCACATCATAGTGCAGCGCGTTGGCGAAAGTCTGCAAAAAAGAGCCGCAGCCCGAAGAACATGCCTCATTCAGATAAATATTATCCACCACGCCGCCTTGTACATGGAAGCACTTCATATCCTGCCCGCCGATGTCCACAATAAACTCCACTTCCGGCATAAAGCGCCGGGCGGCCGTAAAATGGGCCATCGTTTCCACCAGCCCGTAATCCACATGGAATGCATTTTTGATGATATCTTCACCGTACCCCGTCACACAGGCGGCAGCAATGTGAAGGTCGGGCTTTCTCCGATACAGGTCCAGCAGAAAGTCCCGGATCACCGGCACGGGATTGCCGGAATTGGAGATATGCAGAGTGCAGCAGCGCACCGCTCTCATCGGTCACCACAGCCTTGAGGGTAGTGGATCCGGCGTCAATGCCCAGATACGCTGGCCCTGCCAGCGTTTCCAGCGTGCCCCAGGGGCGTCCGCCGCAGCGTGACGCGCACGGAATGCCTCATATTCCGCCTCTGTTTCAAACAGCGGCGGCAGCGTTTCCACTCGCTGTGGGAAACATATTGTTTCAGCGTTTCGATGACCGCCGGCAGATCGCAGCGTTCTTTGGCTGCATAGGCCGCCCCCAGAGAAACATAATAAAGCGAATTCTCCGGGCACGTTCCGGTAACACCCAGCACCTCGTCAAAGCACCGGCGCAGCATGGGCATAAACGTAAGCGGGCCGCCAAGGTAAAGAATATTCCCCTTCACCGGCCGCCCCTGAGCCAGGCCGCCGATGGTCTGATTCACTACCGCATAGAAAATACTGGCGGCAATATCGCTCTTTTTCGCCCCCTGGTTCAGCAGGGGCTGAATGTCGCTTTGGCAAATACGCCGCAACGGGAGGCGATCGTGTACACCCGCTCATGCTGCCCGGCCAGGGCGTCCATATCAGCGGCATCCACATCGAGAAGGGTGGCCATCTGGTCGATAAAAGCGCCGGTACCCCCGGCACAGGTGCCGTTCATGCGGGCCTCCATGCCGCCGTTGCTCACAAAAAGGATCTTCGCATCCTCTCCGCCCAGCTCGATGATGCAGTCTGTTCCTGGCGCGTTGCGCTCTGCGGCAAGTTTGGCCGCATACACTTCCTGCACAAAAGGCACTTTTGCAAATTCGGCCATGCCCATGCCGGCGCTGCCGGCAATGGCCAGCCGCCACTCCCGCTCGGCGGGAAAGCGCTCCGCCACAGCGCGCAGCATTTCCACCGTTTTGGCCGTGATCTGTGAAAAATGGCGCTCATAGGTTTGATATACAATTTGATCCGCGTCGGACAGTACCACGCATTTGATCGTGGTGGAGCCGACGTCCAAGCCGATCACCAAGGTCAGGTTCCCCTTTCTTTCTGCGACGATTTGCTTCTCTTCCGCCTGCGTTTGAAAGTCTGCATTACAAGATTCTCTTTATTCTAACATTCCGCCGCCATAATATCAACTGACATTCTGCATCAGCATGTGCGGATTTTTCATAGGCATTCCTCCGCAAAACGACGGATGCCCTTTCTGCCTTGTTTTATAGGATACCATATTGACGCAGCCTTTTCTATGGCAAATGCACGGCTTTTCTTGCACTGATCCTGAGAATGTTGTATAATGCCTTACAGAATAAAGCGGTGCGGCGCGCTGCGCCGGCTGGACGCAAAATCAGAAAGGCGGGTTCTTCCGCCAGGGAGAAACACTATGGAATCTGTGAAAAATATCCGAAACGACGAACTGGTGAAGGCCTACGAGGCTCTGCACACAGACAACAGCAAAGGAGCGCCAGGGCTGCTGTTACGCGGCAGATGGTGCACGCTGTATTTCTGTTGCCTGTGACGCCGGTGAAAGGCAAGCTCCCCGAGGATTTCCCGCCCAAGGTACTGAAAAACGAGCAGGGTCAGATGTTTCTTCCCTTGTTTACCGACGCCGGGCGCGTGGGAAAAGCCATCGCAGGGCTGGGCGACGTCCTGCTCCCCATCGACATCTCCGACGCCTACGCCTATTTTGTGGACAAACCCGAGCTGCGGGGCCTGATCGTAAATCCGTTTTCCAAGCCCAACCTGGTCTGCGTGCGCCCCATGGTGGAAAATCTGGCCAAACTGTGGAGCCGTATCAAAACCGCCGAGCTGAACAACGAAACTCCCGAAGCCGCCCCGCGTCCCCAGAGCACGGGCCAGCAGGTAAAGCTCCTGGTGCCCAAAGAATACCCGGACGGCGTAACCTTCACTCTGAGCGCAGGGCTCAAAGCGCAGGAAGACATTGAAAAGGCCTGGATGTGTATGGTGCAGAAAGCCCCGGACGATAAGCCTGAGGAGCGGGATTGGATGGTGATCCTGCAGGCCGGAAAGCCTTTGAAGGGCCGGGAGGAGATCTTCCGCGCCATCGGCCAGTCCCTTTCCCCGTTTCTGCCCAAGCGCAACGTAATTTTTATTGAAAACAACGCCGGCATGAACGGGCTGACCGAGCAGGCTATGCCCATCTATGTCCGCGAGAGCAAAACCGTGTAAGGCGGATCAACTGCAAATAGGCCCCGGCAGCGCATAGCGCCGCCGGGGCCTGTTTGTTTCATATGGGTTTTGTTTGCCGGGCGCAAAGCGCCGCTTTACTCGCCAGCCACACCGGAAATGATCCACGGCACGGGTTTCGTTTTCAAACATGCCGTTGGCGCGCAGTTTGGATACCGAGATCTGCAGCGCCTCCATGTTTCCGATCCGGTATTTTTCAAACAGGGCCGGGATCTGAGCCAGGATATTCAACTCCAGCGTGTAAATGATGATCCGCATCTTAGGATTGCGGGCCAAAAGCGCGCGCAGCTCCCCTTCCAGCTTTTCCGTGGCCACTATAAAAGCCGTGGTGGGCACGGGCAGCATTTCAAGGGTCTCCGGGTTCGTATCCGGCACAATCAGCACATTGTTCAACCCGAATTTGCTGACGTTTTCTTCCATAGAGTCGCGGTCGCTCTCATCATATTCCACAGCAATCACTGCGCCCTCGCTGGCACTCATGGCGGCCTCCACGGCAATGCTTTCGCCGGTGATGATGCAGATGGTATCGTGAGAGCGCACCTCCAGCATACTCATAATGACCGCACGGATCTCATGGGCAACATACCGAACCGATCCTTTGGAAAAACGCTTGTTCTGCAGTCCGATTTTGTAGGCGCTGTCAGCCTGCTCGTTTACGATCAGCAGCACCGTGGGTCCGGCAATGCCACGGTCGATACAGCTGCTGACTTTGCAGCTCGACACTTCGCCCTCGGGGTCAAGCCCTTCCTTGAGCCACACGTCGCACGCGCCGAGCCCCGCGTTCCACATATCGTAAAACAACGTGGGGCGCGTTTCGCCGGCAAAAGGCCAGCACAACACGGTTGGCTTCCACCGCAGGGATCAGATTCTTGTTTTTGACGCTGACATCGATCAGCTTGAGCGCCTCCACGTCCAGCGCTGTCTTTTCGGAAAAATAGCGCATCCACGCCATCTTCCGTTCATTATCGAATAAGGATACCTTGTCGCCCATCGGAAAATCCCTCCATTGCAGCTTGATAAGAGTATCATAGCACACAACGGAGGGATTGGAAATATTTATTTTTCACTTTCCGCGCGCTTTTCTGCCGCCACAGCCCGGCTGTGCTTTCTTCGGCCGGCAATCCAAAGACTCCAGAGCGCGCCGTTGAGCACCGCGCACAACAGTACATACGGCGCCTGCAGCGGCAGGGCGCCCGCTGCGAGCAGCCCCACGCTGCTCAGCAGCGCTGCCAGCGGCAGGATGCCGCTCCACAGCAGGTTCCTGCATTGACGGGCCAAGGCGTCTTCCAGTGCTAGAAGCACTGTGGCAGCCACAAAAGCAATCAATATCTGTTTCATCGGCAGCCTCCTTCTAGCCCTTTCCAATAGTTTCTGCCACGGAACAAACCATGTTTCGTATGGGCGGCCCATGGCCGTTTCCCAGTCTTCCCCTTATTCGAGATTCAGCCGGCGGCGCATCAAAAACTCCGTCACAACGAAGAAGATCGCACCCAGCACTACATTGGCCGCAGTGACACCCAGCAGCATCGTGCTGGTAAGTCCTGCAACACCCATGCTGTCCAGCATACTGCCTACTGCAAACCAGATCCCTTCCGGCACGAACAGGCCCATCAGAATCAGGGCATACATCAGGATGCTCAGCGCAAACTGAATGACAAAATACGCCACTACAGCCATGGCAATGCGGTGCTTATCCGCCTGGTGTCCCAGCATAATGGCCGCATAGATCTGCAGGATGCTGACCGCCAGCGAGACCAGCATCATCAGGATGAACTCACCGCACAAAAAGCCACAGCGGTATCTGGTATTCTGCAGCAAACGCCCGCTGCAGCTCGGCCATCTCCTGCACAAACCCGGGAAGCAGAGTGTGGTCGGCGCAGAGCACCAGAACGGAGACGCACACCACAAAAAGCTCAGAACCGTCCATACCACCGCAGCAATCAATTTGCTGGCGATATGCTGCCAGGGACGCACCGGTAGCGTATGCATCAGATAGCCCTCACCGGAGAGCAGGTTCTTATAAAACCGCTGCAGAATCAGTAAAAATGTAATCACGCACACCGCCACGATCATGACCGCATACGCCACGCCGGACAGCCCCGTCAGAAACTCGGTGAACAGAACCACGCTTCTGGGCAGCGTATCGCTGAAGCCGATCGAATCGGAAAGCAGGCCCAAAATGCGCAGCAACAGTGCAGCGGCAACCACGCCCGCATAACACAGGCCAAAGGTGCGGCCCGTGGACTTGAATTCATATTTCAGCAGTTTACTCAGCATCTGAATACCTCCCGGAACAAATCATCCACACTCTTTCCATCCTCGGCACGAATTTCATCCACGCTTTTGTGCAGCATGATCCGGCCGTCGCGCAAAAACACAGCTTCGTCGAGCACCTGTTCAATGTCTGCAATCAGGTGGGTGGAAAGGATCACCGTCGCATTTTCGCTGTAATTTCCGATAATCGTGTTCAAAATGTAATCCCGTGCCGCAGGGTCCACACCGCCGATGGGTTCGTCCAGCAGATACAGTTCCGCCCGACGGCTCATGGCCAGGATCAGCTGCACCTTTTCCTTGGTGCCTTTGGACAGGGTCTTGAGCCGCTCCGTACCGGAAATTTTCAGGGTCTGCAGCATTTCAGCGGCCTTGGCGGCATCAAAATCTGCATAAAAGTCCGCAAACATTTTCACCAGATCCTGTACCTGCATCCAGTCGGGCAGGTAACTGGCATCCGGCAGGTAGGACACCCGCTTTTTGCTCTCCGGCCCCGGCGCAAAACCATTCACCAGGATTTTGCCCTGATTGGGCACCAGCAGCCCGTTGATCAGCTTCATCAGCGTAGTCTTGCCGCTGCCGTTGGGGCCAAGCAGACCCACGATGCGGCCGCCAGACACCTGCAGGTTCAATCCCTGCAGCACCCGTTTTCCGCCGAAGCTCTTGTATACGTTTTCGCATAGCAACAATTCAGCCATTGTATTCTTCTCCTTTGCTCCACAATTTGATCCACAGCGCCAGATCGGCCAGGCCGTCCGCCACGCTGCACAGGGCCTGCACAAACGCCCGCACCGAACCGCCGGTCATCGCTTTCGCACTCACTGCGCCTGCGCCCCGCTTTCCTGCAGCAGCACCGGCAGCTCGCTGCGGTGGTAGCCCAGCACCGCCATGCTCTGCACAAAAGCTTCCACCCGATCCCGGGCCAGCTGACGGCGGACGGCGGCGATCAGCTCCTTGTCCTCGGTCACAAAGCGGCCGGCGGTGCGTTCGGCACGCAACAGGCCGCTCTGCTCCAGTTCAGCCAACGCACGCTGCATGGTGTTGGGGTTTACTGCGGCTTCCGCCGCCAGATCCCGCACGGAATCAATCTTCGCACCAGGTGGATAGGCCCCGGACACAATGCGGCTCTGCAGCGTTTCCACCAGCTGCAGATAAATCGGCCTGTTTTTGTCTAATATCCATCCCATAATGTCGCCTCCTGTTTCATTGCGCAGCCTCCGGTATATATGTTTTCAAAAAATCCGCACGCTGCGCCGGTATCTCATAGCTCCCAGTCACCAGATCTTCGAGCCAGTTCTCGCCCAGCAGCTCTTCCAGCCCCGTGCTCTCCTGCACGTTCCGGATTTCGCCGCTCGCCGTCACGGACAGCGTGAGGACATTGGAATCCTGATAGAGCGTATAGCGCAGCATTTCAGTATAGCCTGCGCGCGCTGTCTGCCCGGCCAGAACCGTATCCTGCTGATACACCACATACACACATTCCGGCGTCAGATTGGCCACAGCCTCCGTCCCGACGGAATACGCCCCGTCGCCGAGGTAGGTATCCTCGTTCAGAAAATCCTCCACAAACGCCCGGGCGGCGGCATTGTCCTCGATCACAAAAAGGCTCTCGCCGCCAGCCGTTTGCTTTTCCACCTGCACCGCTTTTTCCGTCTCCTGCGCCGAAGGCGCTTCCTTCGGAGCGCTGCAGCCGGCCAAAACGCCCAGCAGCAGCGCAGCGCTTACTCCGGTCACAACGATTTTCCCGGTTCTTGTCACAACAGTCTCATCCCCCTCTCCGCTTTTCACATCCAGGGCATTGCATAGCCAAAAGCCAGCAAGCCCACGCTCAACACCAGCGCCAGGGCGAGAAGCGCACCCAGCACGGCGGTTAATTCCTCTTTCTGCCGCATTTCAATCACGTTCGCTTTCTTCAAATTGTACTTTTTGTACTAAGCAATTAATACAATAATACATCAATAGCATTTGTCAACCCTTTTTGCAAACTCTTTTTTCCCGCTGCGGCTGAAAGCACCCCAAAAAGTATGCGCACCCCGCTGCAGCGGGGTGCGCATACTGGAATCCTTCTCCGGCACTTAAATGGAGATCGACTGCTCGGCGTTGTACAGCGCCTCGTCCAGCGTCTTTTTCATTTCCAATGCTTCCTCTATTTCAATATCCACGATTTGACCGTGCTGCACAGCGACGATGCGCTTTTCTTTGCCTTCCATCAGAGCATGCACCGCATAGCTGCCCATTTGAGTTGCTATAATACGGTCCCGGGCTGTGGGGGATCCGCCCCGCTGAATATGGCCAAGGATCGTTACGCGGGTATCCATACCAGTCTCCTCCTGCACGCGGTCGGCCACTTCCTGGGTGGTCATGGAATAGCCTTCCGAGACAATGATGATATGGTGATGCCGGCCGTTGATGCGGCTGCGGCGGATCTTTTCAATCACATCGTGCTCAAAATTCCCTTCGTGCTCCGGCACCAGCACCGCCGCTGCACCCACGGCACAGCCCACATTCAGCGCCAGGTGCCCCGCCCGGCGTCCCATGACCTCCACCACGGAAATGCGCTCGTGGGACTGCATGGTGTCGCGCAGTTTGTCAATGCACTGAATCGCAGTATTGCTGGCACTGTCAAACCCGATGGTGTATTCCGTGCAGCCGATATCATTGTCGATGGTGCCCGGAATGCCGATGCAGGGCACACCCAGACGCGCCAGGGACAACGCGCCGCGATAGGTCCCATCGCCGCCGCAGCATACCAGCCCATCAATGCCAAGATACCGGCAGTTGTCAGCAGCGCGCTGCTGACCCTCAGCGGTCATCATTTCCGCACAGCGGGCTGTATACAAAACGGTTCCGCCCCGCTGGAGCAGTCCATCCACACTGCGGGCGGTCAGCTTGCGGAAATCGTTGTTGATCAGTCCGCTGTAGCCTCGGTTGATACCAGCACTTCAATCCCATTGGCACAGGCCATGCGCACTACAGCCCGCACCACGGCGTTCATACCCGGCGCATCGCCTCCAGAGGTCAGCACCGCGATCCTGTGAATATCCTTTTCAGCCATTGCAAAAACTCCTCTCTCAACGCTCTGATGAAAACTTTTGTCCTGCTTTATTCATTCAGTGTACCCCAAACTTCCGCTTCAATCAACCGAAAAGCACCGTTCTCCTTTTCGGGGTGCTCCGTTTCATTCTTCAATGGGCGCACGACGCAGAGCGACAGGATCTTTTGCCCCCATATGGGCATCAGGGAAGCAACTGCCGGAGATCAGGCTCCACCCGGTATTCTTCGTCAATTAAATGAAAGGGGCAGCCGTATTTCCGGCACAGTTCCAGCGTGCGCGCATTGTCCTCCAATACAGAGTCCAGGGTGCACCATGCGTCGTTCACACGGCGCTCAATGACGCTGGCATGCTTTTTTAATTTCTGCAAAATGGCGCTCAATATAGCGCCGGCTCATCACAAGGCAGCAATAACGTATTTCATTCTCGGCAGCATCTGCAAAATCCTCCTTCCACCGAAATGGAATATAACTGCCCTCCACAATCAGATTTTGCCGGTTTTCCAAGGCTGTCCGTATCATCTCCCGCGCAATTGGCCATAAATACGCTTCCAGCGCCTCATCGTCCTCCGGCGTCAGGGCAGTGTTGCCGCTTCGGATCAAGCCCATTTTCAGCAGATCCAGCGAAAGATAAGGATACTTGTATTTTTCAAGCAGCTTTTGGGCCAGAAGGGTTTTCCCCGTATGCGAAGCCCCCGCAATCAAAAAAATCATCGCTTCTTCTCCAAACATCGTGTTTTATCCCAATCATAGCATACGCATCCATGGGCCGCAAGACATTCCCCACATGGGGAGCATTTTGCAGAATCCATCGGCAGAAATCCAAATGTTTCTTGACTTTACGCCGCCCCCAGCGCAAACTATAGCAAGAGAAAGCAGATACAGAAGGAGGACCTTTCTTTTGGAATTTGAACAGCTCGAACGCTTCACCGCTTTTCTAAAAGAAAATCTGAGTACACCCGATTTTGACGAGGACGCCTATCTCGAACGTCTCATCATCCACTGGGGCGAAACCGGCGCCCTCCGCTTTACGCTGTCGGCTGAGGAAACCGTTTCCGGAGCGCCGGCCCATATCGCTTACACGGTGGACAACCGCTACTTTATCCGCGAAGACGGCAAAGAAATCCCCGTGGAAGATCTGGACCAGGGTTATGATCTGTACCGCCCGGTTCTGCGCTTCCTCGGCCCAGCGGAAACGCCCGAAGAAGAATCGTCTACAGTCGGCCGCGCCCTCAATCCCATCGCACTGATTCGCCACAAGTCGGGCAAAACTCTCAAATCGGTTTCCGCCCTCTCCGGCATCGATCCGGAACGTATTCTTTCCTACGAAAAACCGGACTACGACATCGGCTCCCTCCCCTTGTCTACCGCTGCAGCGCTGGCCAAAGCGCTGAACGTCCATGCCGAAGATCTTCTCTCCTGCGCGCCGACCATGCCCAGAGGCCGCTGAAGCCAAAAAATTCATAAATTTGTAATACTTTTTTGAAGATTTTGTCACGATTGGATAGTATGCTGAACGTGTCAGCAGGAATGCTCTTTTTCATCTTTTTCATTCTCTATACCCCGCGGCGGCGCCGGAGTTCTTCTCCTGCGCCGCCGCGGGGCTTTTCTTATCTGCGCACCAGCAAAACGCCGGTAGCAACCCGATTCACAAACGCCGTGTCATGCTCCACAAACAAAAGCGACGGCGCAGCTTCCAGCAGCAGCTCCTCGATCTGCATGCGGGAAAAGACGTCAATATAGTTCAGCGGTTCATCCCAAAGATAGAGATGCGCCTGTTGGCATAAACTGGCAGCCAGAAGCACTTTTCGCCGTTCCCCGGTGCTGAAGCATGATGCATCTCTTTCCAGCTGCGCCGGAAAATCCCATCTTGCGCAAAATCGCCTTGAAGCGGTGCTCCTCCACTCCCTGCGCACGGGCATAGTCCGCCAACGTACCCACAGGCACATCCGTCTCCTGGCCCACATAGGATACCCGCACTCCCCAAGAGAGCACGACTGTACCGCTGTGGGGCACGGCCTGCCCCATCAGCAGGCGCAGCAGGCTCGATTTTCCACAGCCGTTTACTCCTGCAAGGCAATCCGCTCGCCCTGTTTCAGCACAAACGAAACCGGCTCGCAAATGGTTTTGCCCCCGTAGGATACGGACACCTCCCGCAGCTCTGCCAGACACGGGCTGTGGTATTCGGCACTCCAAAGCGAAAGTCCTTCTGTCCGCTCCACATTGCTCAGCAGCCCCTCCTTTTCCGCCAGCGCCGCGTCCCGGCGGCGCTGGATGGATTTGGCCCGCTGCATCATTTTAGCCGAGCGATGCCCCACAAAGCCGCGGTCTACCGCCGCCCCGTCGCGCCCGTTGGCGCCGAACTTGCCCTTTTCGGTGCGCCCGCTCCATGCGGCAGCCCGCTGCGCTGCAGTACGCAGCCGGGCGGCATCTTTTTTCAGATGCTCATTGCGCTCCAGCTGCGCCTGATCCTGTTGTAACTTCTCCTGCCACCAGGCGGAAAAATTCCCTCTCTGAATCGTAATTTGTGCCCGGTCCAGGGCCAGCACATGATCAATGCAGCCGTCCAAAAAGGCCCGGTCATGGGACACCATCAGAAAGCCCCGCTTTCTGCGCAGATAGTCCGCCAGTTTTTGCCGTCCCGCAGCATCGAGATGATTGGTCGGCTCATCGATGAGCAAAAAGGCATTGTCCCGCAGAAACAATGCCGCCAAAAGCGCTTTCGTGCGCTCTCCAAAAGAGAGACTTTCAAAGGTCTGCCACAACAGCTCTTCGGGCAGATCCAACAGGGAACATTCCCGCGCGATCTGCCAATCCTCCGCTCCCGGCGCAGCAGCGCGAATCACCTCCACGGTAAAAGCTTCCGCATCCTCCACCGCATAGGGAAAATACTCAAATTCCACATCCGCATGAATCTGGCCGCCGCAGGGCAGCGCACCCTGCAGCAGGCGCAGTAATGTGGTCTTTCCGCGGCCGTTGCGGCCCACGAGGCCCAGCCGCCAATTTGTATCCAACTGAAAAGATACGTTTTCGAACACTGTTTCGGCGCTGCCCTCGTAGGAAAAAGACAAATTCCGCACGTCGATCAGTGACATAGTGCATCCTCCTTTCGACATCCAAACACATGAAAACGCCGCGGAAGATATCTTCCCGCGGCGTCCGCCTTTTGAATGAGCGCTGCAGAGGTGCTTTCAGCGCAGCGCGGCGCACCCACAAGCCACAAAAGGGCCGTGGATATGCCAAGGAGGCAATACAGGGCGAAAAGCGCAATCGATCTTCCCGGCGGCGGCAAAGAAAACTGCAGCGCTCCAGATAGCTGGGCCGCTCGTGTTCTCTTCTCCGTCCATCATCCGTAAGATCATTTGCGCATGCTTCCATCCCTTTCATTCTTTGATGCAGGGATTACTATACCACACCCCGCCGCTGAATGCAAGCTTTTGCCCGCGCCTTACAAAAGTTTGCTGTCCTATAATCCCGACAAAACAACCGGTGGGAAGGGATCCTTGATCCCATGTGCAGCGGCGTGACATTCCGCTGCACAGGGCGAAACGACGTTTCCCTAATCCTGGAATTCATCATTTTCCCTCACCGCTTCTGAACAGCCGCCGGGGGAAGCGCTCTCCGATGAGGAGACACTGGGAACCCGGAGCTTCGACCAGCACAAAGCCAAAACACTGCCGGCACTGGTGGACGGCCAGAAAATCGGATTTGCCCTGTTTTTCACAATTTTTCCACCGCCTCCGGCCGGGCGGGTCTGGATCTTGATCCCCCTGTTCGTGCTGCCTGAATACCGCGGCAGGGGCTCTGATACCGCGCCGTTCAAAAAAGCCGGCGGCCATCGCTGTGGAACGCAAACAGGATAGCCTGAAATGGCAGTGTCTTGACCGGAAGCAACCCGGCATCGCTTTTGAGCGCACACAGCATTCGGACAGATCATTCTCCAAACGTGCTCCAAACACACAGCGAGGGTGAAAGCAGCGTTGCTTTCACCCTCGTCTTTTGTCTTTCGGCACTTATATTTCGCTCTGGTTTTCCACTTCCGCCCGCAGCCGCTCCGTCAGTTCCGCAAGATACTCGCCCAGCGGCGCTTCCCGCACGCCCAACACGCGCACACCGCAGGCCGAAGTAGGCACCAGCAGCTTTTGGCCCGGCTTTCGGCCACAGCCGCCGCCATTTCCGCCGAAATCTCGCCCAGCATACCACCGGCCAGGCAAATGCCCTGAGCACCTACGATCACATCATCCCGCTCCGCCCAAGTACAATTGTAGACCACGGCATGTTCTCCGGTGGCTCCGGCGGAAGCCCCGCCTTCATCATGGCAGCAGTGGCGATGGAGTTGGAACCGAGAGCCAGAATGGTTAATTCCGGCAAAACACGGCGCAGCTGTGTCACTACTGCTTTTCCAATGCCGCCGCCCTGGCCGTCCACGACAATCACACGCATCGCTCAGCCCTCCTCAAAAAGCCTGGTGGAGAGGTAGCGCTCGCCGGTATCTGTCAGCACCGCCACAACGGTTTTTCCCTCGTTTTCCGGCCGCCGGGCCAGCACCGCAGCCGCCCATAGCGCCGCGCCAGAAGAAATGCCCGCCAGCAAACCCTCGCACCGGGCCAATGCCTTGGCCGTGGAAAAGGCCGCCTCGTCCGGCACTGGGAGCACTTCATCATAAATGCTGCGATCCAGTGTGTCGGGAATAAAATTTGCCCCAATACCCTGCAGCGCATGGGGACCGGCACGGCCCTCCGTCAGCAGCGGGGATGCAGCTGGCTCCACGCCCACCACGCGTACGTCCGCGTTTTGCTCCTTCAAATACCGCCCCGCACCGGAAAGCGTTCCCCCGGTTCCAATACCAGCCACCAGAATATCCACTATTCCGTTACTATCCCGCCAGATCTCCGGACCGGTGGTGCGGTAATGCGCTTCCGGGTTTGCCGGGTTCTACAAACTGGCCCAGCACCAGCGCGCCTGGGATCTCCTGTGCCAGGGCAGCAGCTTTGTCCACCGCCCCCTGCATTCCCTCTCTGCCTGGCGTCAGTACGATTTGCGCGCCGTATACCGCCAGCAGCTTGCGCCGCTCCACGCTCATCGTCTCCGGCATGATAAAAATCGCCTTTATACCCCGTGCCGCCGCCACGGCGGCCAGCCCGATGCCGGTGTTGCCAGATGTTGGTTCAATGATCGTGGCGCCGGGCTGCAGGCGCCCAGTCTGCTCAGCGTCCTCAATCATACGCAGGGCAATGCGGTCTTTGGCGCTGCCCGCCGGATTGAAGGATTCCAGCTTTGCCAAAATGCGCGCGCCAAGCTGCTCCTGTTCCCGGTAGCGACACAACTCCACCAACGGCGTTGCGCCGATCAGCTCCGTCATACTGCGGAAGATCATCCTTCATCCTCCTGTTCCAGATTTTTTTTCACATGGCGCTTGTGCACCAGCACCACCACTGTCACGATAAGCAATGCCGCCGCGGTAAAGCCCGCAACCAGGGCGACAGCACCGGCCAGATTCTGCGTTTTTTTCCACAGCAGCCCCGCCGCCACAATGCCAATCCCGTTTCCGCCGCACAAAATGGCAACGATCGCCATCACATAGGCAATACGGGCCTTAGGCAATTCCACGTCTGCCTGTTCCTGCTCCATCGTCTCCAGCAGTTCTTTCTCTTTTTCGTCCATATGCTTCTCCTTTTCTGTTTGCTTTGCCCAAGTTCTCACGCTTCCCGGCCTCCATGTTCCCGCGCCCATTCCGCAGCGCCCAGGCACAGGCTGCCCAAGATGCCCTGATCCCCGTTCAGAGATTCGGGCACAATATAAGTATCCAGGTCGTTCAGTTCCTCCGCCGCCAGATAACCGCCCATCATGCGGCGCACTTCGCTGCGGATCAGCGGAAAAAGCTGCCGCTGCCGCATCACGCCGCCGCCCAGAATGATCTTTTCCGGCGCGAGAATGCAGATGTAATCCACCAGCGCCTGAGCGATGTAATAAGCTTCCATCTCCCAGACCTTCCGGCGCTGCGCCAGCGCTTCCGCGCGCGCGCCCCACCGCTCTTCGATGGCCGGCCCGCAGGCTAACCCTTCTAGACAGTTGGGATGATAAGGACAGCGGCATGTCCAATGCTCCTCAGGATGGAGGGACAGCAGAACATGCCCCGCTTCCGGATGCACAATTCCATGATGCAGCGCCCCATTCAGATACACTCCCAGTCCGATGCCGGTCCCCACGGTCAGATAAAGCACCGTGGAGAGGCCTCCCTGCCCGAAACGCACCTCGCCCAGCACGGAGGCATTCACATCGGTATCAAACCCCACGCTGACACCCAGCGCCCGACGAAACGTCCCCACCATATCGCACCAGGCCCAGCCGGGCTTGGGCGTGGTCGTGATACATCCATAAGTTTTCGAGCTGCGGCGCAGATCCACCGGCCCAAAGCAGCCGATGCCCAGCGCCTCAATCTCCTTATCCTGAAACCACTCCACCAGCGCGTTCAGGGTTTCCTCAGGCATGGTGGTAGGGATTCGTGTACGTTCAAAATCATTCCCGTTTCATCGCCCACAGCACACACCATTTTGGTGCCGCCGGCCTCCAGCGCTCCGATCCGCATACCGATTCCTTCCTTTCATATCCCATCTGCAGGCATAAAGGTCATCTGGCGGAAGTCCGACGCCTCGTGCTCCCAAACAACAGCCAGCGCTCCCGTTTCCACAACGATTTCTCCCGCTTCTGCCGTGAACGCATTACTTGTGCCCAGAGGATAGTCCGGCAACAGGGAAATGCATTCTGCATTGTATTTCATCCCGCGGATAGAAACACCCTCCGCCGCGCCGCCGCAGGCAAATAGCGAAAGCATCCCGGTACATCCCGGTGCAAAGGACAGCCGTCCCCGGGCAAACACTGTGATGATGCTCCCGCCGTCCACCAGCGCGCCCCAGGCGCCCTGATCCGCCAAAAGCGGAGCACCTGCAAATTCGCCAGGGTGTGCGACAGCCGGCCGCCCAGGCCGCCGTACAGATAAAGCGCCGGCAGCCGCACGCAAGGCCGTATTTCACCGCCAAAAGCATATCGGTGTCATCTTTTTCCGGCGGATAGGCCGTCACGTTTGCGCCCTTGGGCTGCCGTCCCAGGGAATCAAAATCCCCAAGAATCTGATTCGGGACGATGCCCGCCCCGTCCAGATAAGCAAGACCGCCGTCCGCCGCCACGACCACATCCCCCGCAGCAGGCGCCAGCAGACGCGGCGTAAAGTCTCCCGCGCCGCAGATCCAGCAGGCTCTTTCTTCCACAGGACTTCTCCTCCGATCTTCTTAAAATTTTAATTTACATTATTATAATGCAAAAATGCGCAGCTGCATAGATGGAAAAAGTCTCCTGCGCCGCCGCAGGCAGCGCAGACAAAACTTGCTTTTTGTATTTTGCCGCGCTGCAGCAGATACTAATGCACGAAGCGCTTCAATTTTTTTGATCTGCACAAGAGGGAGAGGAAACGAATGAAAGCTACCACAAAACTCAGCGCCGGCGTTCTGGCAGGCCTTATGGCCCTGTCCATGACCGCCTGCGGCGCAGCGTCCACACACACCGCGCCCAAAAACGCCGCCGGCACCTACACCTATGAAAATGGTCAGTTGTACCGCTACAGCCCTGCCGCCGACAACAAGGGCAATGTGCGCCAGAACGTGACAAACAACGCCGGACGCGATCTGCGCAATGCCGGAAAGGATCTGGGCAATGCTGCCCGGGATACCACCCGCGCCATCGGCGATGCCGCCAAAGACACCGCCAACGCCGCAGGCCGCGTTCTGACCGGCAACCCCAACACCCGGACAGACAGCGCGGCAAAGCGGAACACGCACCCCAACGCAAACACCAACACTGCAGCGGCCCAGATGCCGAACAATGCAGGCGTCAGCCTGACCACCGGCCTGCGCTGACTGCGCGCTTAAAAGCCTCCTGCCATCAAGGGCGGCGAAACGCATTCCGTTTCGCCGCCCTTGTCGCGCGCGTCAATATACCGCTTCCACAGTTCGGAACAAAATGCCGAAACGCTCGCTCAAGCATTCCACCGCTTCCTGCCCCACCGCTTCCTCCGGATCCCGAACGGTAAAACACAGGCTGGCAAAACCACAGGGCGCTTCATAGCGCAGATCGTTCAGACTGACCGTTTTGCTACAGCAGGGCATGTCTTCTTCCAAAACAAAAAATGGTCGCTTTTATAATGCTCATCCATTTTCTGCTGCCACCAGTCCAGTGGAACCGCTGCGCCGCAGCGGGGGCAGGAAATATGGTTCAGCGCGCTGCCGCAGTCAAAAAATTCCACCTGGCCGCTCTGGAAGAACGAGATCTCTTCCGCTTTCACACATTTCTGCAGCGCCAACACCGCCGCCCGGGCGGATGCTTCATTGGTGCGATAGGTATGCAGCCGCGGAATCAGCCGCACAAGATGCTCCGACACGTTCGTTTCCTCCTTCAAACAAGATTCAGTTCCAAAAGATCCAGATGCACCGGGGCAGTGCTGTCCGTTCCGATTTTACGAAAACCGATGCGCCGGTAAAAATTCTGGGCGATTTCATTTTCTGCTGCACAGCGCAGGCGCAGCTTCTTGCGCCCCAAGCGGCGGTAGCGGCTCACGGCTTCGCCGATCAGCTGTACGCCGGCACCCTGCTTACGGTAATCCGGCGCCATGTACACAAAGGGCACGCGCCCCACGCCCTCGGCTTTGTCCTGCTCTGTGTCCAGCTGCAGGAGCCCCGCAAAAGTATCTTCACAGTACGCCGCCATCACCGCTTCAGAATATGCAGCCTGGTTTGCCCTGGCCTGTGCATAAAACGCCGCGCCGTCATAGCGGTCCATAGCACCGTGACTGCTGAGCCACCCTTCCGCCCGGCAGAGCTGGTAGAGCGCCGCACCGGCGTTGCTCTCGATATCCAGCGGGACAAAGCGCAAGCCGATGTCCCGCCAGTCTTTGCCTTTCCACCAGCTTTGGTGGGCAAAAGTGGAAAGGTCGTCGTTCAAGTGGGCAGTGTCGTTGGCAAAGACCACACGGAAGTTCCCCTGATCGTATTCAATCAGGGAAACGGCCGTATTATCGCCATGGGGAAAGCGTTCGCTGATTTCCTTCAGGCTCATGCCCCGCAGAGTACCCAGCAGAATACGGGAGGCCATGCCGTGGCTTACAGCCGCCACGGTTTTGCCCTCCTGCTCACACACAATGGTGCGCAGCGCCCCCAGCATCCGCTCGCGTACGTCTTTAGCGCTCTCGGCCCCGTTCACATGCCAGCGGTCAAAATGATAGTTGAAATTTTCCAGCTGCTCCGGGTCAGTATAGCGGATATCGCCCCAGGTGCGGTCTTCCCAGGGGCCGCAGTTCACCTCGTGCAGATCGTTCAGAACGCGCAGCGGGATATGCTTCGGTTCATAAATGGCCGCCGCCGTGATCCGGGTGCGCAGCAGCGGACTGGAATACACGGCATCCACCGGGATGTCGGCAAAGCGGCGCCGCAGCGCCGCAATCTGCGCGTACCCCTGCGGGGTAACGCAGCTGTCATACATGCCGTGGGCACGGCGGTAGAGGTTCCCCTCGGCCTGGGCGTGACGCACCAGATAAATTTTGGTCATAAATCGCTTATCCTTCTTCTGTTTTCTTCAATTCATATTCCTGCAGCACTTTGCGAATCTGCGTCCCAAAAGAATCCGCAGCGCCCCAGTCAAAATGCACCAGGGCCGAATCACTCCCCGCCGCCGCAGGCCCAGTGCACGCGGGTGGCGTCCTCCAGATCGTCGATGGTCACCGTGGCTGTCAAAACATTACCCGCGCGGAAATAATAGCGCTCATACACGCTGACGATGATCTGTTTCTCCCCTGCCTGCAGGCGGTGGCAGTCCAGCAGCTTCCCATCATAGGTCAGCTCATGGTGAATCCGGGCGCGGCACTCTTCTGCGCCGAGGGAGACCCGAAGCGTCGGCTCCGGCTCTTTTGGGTAAATTAGTTTCACCTGCTTCATACGTTCACCAAGGCTGTACTGTATTGGTCAGCGCCCGGGCGCTCAGGCCTTCCTGTTCCAGATAGTCCCGCAGGCCATCGCGCACACGCAGCGGCGCAAAGACATCGGCAAAACAGGCGGTGCCCACGGCCACTGCATCGGCGCCGGCCATCATCAACTCGGCCGCATCACTGCCCTTGGCCACGCCGCCCATGCCCAGGATGGGCAGTTTCGTGGCCTGGCGCACCTGATAGACCATGCGCACTGCCACAGGGAACACCGCAGGGCCGGACAGCCCGCCCATATTGTTCTTTAATATGGGGCGGCGGCTGTGGATGTCGATACGCATGCCCAGCAGCGTATTGATCAACGACAGGGCATCCGCGCCCGCGTCCTCCACCGCTTTGGCAATTTGAACGATATCCGTCACATTGGGCGAAAGCTTGACCATAACAGGAACTGTGGAATGCTTTTTGGCAATCTCCGTCACTTCCGCCGCCAGCTCGGGCCGGGTGCCATAGGCCAGACCGCCCGCCTTCACATTGGGGCAGGAGATGTTGACCTCGATCATGTCCACCCCCGCAGCGGACAGCTTTTCGCACATCACTCCGTATTCTTCCGGCGTATTTCCGGAGATATTGGCAATGATCTTTACATCATACTGCCGCAGAAAGGGCATTTCTTCAGCGATAAAAGCATCCACACCGGGATTCTGCAAACCCACGCTGTTGAGGATGCCCGCAGGCGTCTCAGCAATGCGCGGAGGCGGATTCCCGTCCCGCCGCACCGGCGTCAATCCTTTGACGCAGATGGCGCCCAGCTCGGACAGATCATAAAATTCGCCGTATTCATGGCCGAACCCATATGTACCGGAAGCCACCACAATAGGGTTTTTCAGCTGCACCCCAGCCAGAGACACACGCAGATCAGGCATCAAAAACCACCTCCTCAGCAGAAAAGACCGGCCCGTTTTTTGCAGACATGGCCCATATAAATTTCCCCATGGGCATCCCGCAGTTTCACAGCGCATACCAGGCATGCGCCCACACCGCAGCCCATGCGTTCTTCCATGGACACCTGGCAGGGGATCCCCGCCTCTTCAGCAGCCTGTGCCGCGTATTTCAGCAGCACTTCCGGCCCGCAGGCACAGATCAGGTCGTATTCATTCTTTTCCAGCAGCTCACGGGCTGCATCCAGCGCCGTTCCCTTTACGGCCCAGGCTCCCATCGTCGGTAGCCAGGGCGGCCTCGCCGCACACTTTGGCAAAATCCACCATCAAAATGGCCCGGTTTTCCGCAGCAAAGCCCAGCGCTGCATCGGCGCTTCCAGCGCGCTTGGCCGCCCACAACAGGGGCGGTACCCCGATGCCGCCGCCGATAAAGAGAACCCGTTTCCCCGCTACATCGAATCCGTGCCCCAGGGGACCAAGCACGCTGACGCGCTCCCCCTTTCGTGCGCCGGCTGAGCCACTCCGTCCCTCGCCGCGCACCTCAAACACCAGCCGAAGCTGCATGCCGCTGGCCTCACAGATGCTGATGGGGCGGCGCAGAAGGTGCCCCTCACCGCAGCTCACATGCACAAACTGTCCTGGCTGCGCTGCCGCAACAATGTCCGGCGCTTCCAAAATCAGTTCATATGCTTTTTCATTCAATGCCCGCAGGGACAACACACTACAATCCTGCTGATACGGCATATCCACTTCACTCCCAAACTTTTGTTTTCTTGCGGGGGATCCCAGGGGAGTCTCCCTTTTCCGAGTTTTGAAAAGATCTGCTATTGTTACACAACCGTGATATACTTCTTCAAATCTTCCCGCATGGCGATTGCCGCATCCCGGGCTGCTTCGCCAAAATCCTTTCCCTCTTTTCCGGTTTTCTGCCAGGCGCAGATGATGCCTCTGGAAGAATTGACGATGGCTCCGTGACCATATTCATCGAAAGCATACTGCACATCTTCTGCTTTGCCGCCCTGCGCGCCATAGCCGGGCACCAGGAAAAACGTCTTTTCCAGACGGCGGCGCAGATCGCGGATATCCATGGGTACGTGGCGCCGGTGACCGCGCCTACACAAGTGTAGCCGTATTTGTCCACCGTATCTTTGCTCAAGCGCTCCAGCAGATCGCCCACCACATTGTAAACCTTGCGGTCCCCGGCCACAATATTCTGCAGCTCGCCGGAGCCGGGATTGGAGGTCTTGACCAGAGCAAACACCGCCCGATCCCGGGCCACACAGTCTTTAATGAAAGGATTGATGCCATCGCTGCCAAGGTAGGCATTGATGGTCAGGCAATCACAGCCAAACGGCTCCACTTCCGTTTCGCCGATTGTTACGCTGCCGAGGTATGCCTCGCTGTAGCCCTCGGCGGTGGAACCGATGTCGCCGCGTTTGGCGTCCATGATGACATCAATCCCTTCGCTTTTGGCATAATCCACGGTGCGCTTCAGCACTTCCACGCCTTCAAAGCCAAAGCGCTCATAAAAGGCGCTCTGGGGCTTGACGGCGGGCACCACGTCGCACAGCGCGTCGATCAGCCCCACATTGTACTCGTAAATGGCTTCGGCTGCGCAGCGCAGCGTCTGGCCGTATTGCTTCATTTTTTCCTCTACGATGAAAGACGGCACATACTCCAGCTTCGGATCCAGTCCAGCCACCGTGGGGTTCTTCATTTCGCGGATTTTATCCTGCAAGCGTTCAAAAGACATCGTGCGGCAACTCCTTTATCATTCTCTTTTTTATTTTGAAACTCATTTGTCTTGTTCGTATCGCATATATTGCGGCCACCGGATCAGCGTGCCGCTTCGGCATCGTAGACCGTTTCGCCGCCGACGACGGTGCAGCGCACGCGCCCTTTCAGTTCCCAGCCGGCAAAGGGCGTGTTGCGGCCTTTGGAAGCAAACGCCTCAGGACGCACCGTCCACGTTTCCTCCGGGTCAAACAGCACAATATCCGCCGGTGCGCCGACGCGCAGCGACCCCGCGTCCAACTGCAGAATGCCCGCCGGCGCCGTGCTCATGGCCCGCAACACTTTCATCAGCGGCCAGCCCAACTGGTGGTGCAGCACCGTCAGCGACAGAGCCAGCGACGTTTCCAGGCCCACCATGCCGCTGGGCGCTTTAGGCAGCTCCCTCGCCTTCTCCTCCACAGTGTGAGGCGCATGGTCGGTGATAATACAGTCCAGCGTGCCGTCCTCCAACCCTTCGAGGATCGCTTCCACGTCCGCCCGGGTGCGCAGCGGCGGGTTCACTTTCGCCATCGCCCCCTGCTTTTCAATCTCTTCTTCTGTCAGGGTGAAATACTGTGGGCAGGTCTCTGCAGTGACATGGATGCCCGCAGCTTTCATCCGGCGGATATAATCCACCGAGCCTTTGGTACTCACATGGCAGACATGCACATAGCCCCCACATCAGCTGCCAGCATTCCGTCGCGCACCAGCAACAACTCCTCGGCTACCGCCGGGCGTCCTTTATAGCCCAGCTTTCGGGACAGAGCGCCTTCATTCATCACGCCCGCGCGCACCAGGTCGCCATCTTCACTATGGGACAGGATCGGCAGCCCTGACGGCTTCATACGGATCAGCGCTTCACGCATGATTTCCGCGCTCATCAACGGCACGCCGTCATCGCTCAGCGCTGCTGCCCCAGCAGAGAGCAGATCCTCCACATCAGTAATCTCCTTGCCCTGCATGCCCAGCGACACCGCACCCACCGTGTAGGCCCGCACCTTGGCGCTGCGCATGGCGCGATTGTAAAAAATCCGCCACGCGCTCCGGTCTGTCAATAACAGGGCAGGTGTTGGCCATGGCCAGAATGCTGGTCACGCCGCCGCGTGCCGCCGCCGCTGTACCGGTAGCGATGGTTTCTTTGTCCTCAAAGCCCGGCTCGCGCATATGGGTATGCATGTCCACAAGACCCGGCGCAGCCACAAGGCCTGCAGCGTTGATGATCTGCGCGCCTTCCGCCGGCAAATCATGCCCCACCGCAGCAATCAGGCCCCCTTCGAGCAACAGCTCGCACGGCTCGTCCCGCCCACAGGCGGGGTCGATTACCCGCGCGCCGCGGATCAGTTTTTGCCCATCCGATTCCCTCCGATTCTTTTCTGCCGCCGCGTTCTTTGCACGCGCGGTCCAACGGATCGTTACAAATATAAATATTATACTATTTCTACCTGTTTTTAGCAACAAAAAGCTTCTTCCGCCCCGTCTTTTTTCTTTCTACCGGTCATACTATAGCCAGACCGAAAAGGAGTGATGAAAAACATGCATACCGATTTTCTGCGCGGTATCTGTGTCGGCGCACTGGCCGGCGCAGCAGTGGAGGCACTGATGCTCGTTGGCGACTCTTCCGCGAAAACGCGCGCCGGCAACACCATGCGCGCCATGGGTAACGCCGTGGATGACGTCGTAGACAACATTTCGCACAAGTTCCACTGAGCAAGCACAAAAGGCAGAAGGCGGGGCGGAAATTCCGGGCAAAAACTGCACGGCGTTTCCGCCCCTGCCTCATTTTCTCCGAAATTGCATTTTTCTAAACTTTCTTTGAAAAAGTCCCTTGACAAACCAAAAAATCTGGTAAAATAAATCGTGCTGTTACGAGCACGAAGCCTGGAGAGATGGCTGAGCTGGTCTAAGGCGCACGATTGGAAATCGTGTATACCCTAGAAAAGTATCAAGGGTTCGAATCCCTTTCTCTCCGCCAAATCCGCTTTCCTTTTTAGGAAAGCGGATTTTTTTCTTGCAGTACATCAATAACTCCAGCGCAAAAGGAGAACACCGCCATGGAAACCAGCGTCCCAGTCAAACTCAAAACCAATCTGAATACCAACTTTATCAAAATCATCGCCATTGCGGCTATGACGATCGACCACGTCGGAACCGTCTTTTCCCGGAATACCCCGCCTTTCGATGGATCGGACGAATCGCCTTTCCACTCTTTTGCTATTGCCTGACCGTCGGGATGCTCTATACCCACGACATCCGAAAATACGCCCTGCGTCTGGGCGCTTTTTGCCTTGATCTCCCAACCATTCTGGATCCTGGCTTTTCACGCCGATAACATCCCCGGAATCTATTTAATCTAAACATCTTCTTCACCTTGCTGGTTAGCCTCCTGGCGACCTGGGGGGCTTTAAGGAACGGAAATGGTGGCTGTTTTCGTCGCCCGGCAGGTTGACTTCTCCAATGAAGTTCCAGACTAGTTCGATTTTCTGCCTGCGATGTCCGCTGGATTTGTCCGGCGCATGGACGATAATTTTCTTTACAAACTCATTGACAATGGTGGGTGTCAGTTCACGAATACCCACATATTTCCGTCGCACAATGGCTGCAAAGCTGGCAAAGTCGGCTTGATCCTGTTCACTTGCCGCCATGTCTTAACCTGCTCCGTCAGTTCTTTTTGTTCTGCCTCATAGTCAGTGGAGAGTTTCAAGAACCGTTCATGGCTGATCGTACCGCTGATGTCGTCCTCATAAATGCGTTTGAAAATCCGGTCAAGTTCAGCAATGCGTTAGTTCCCGCAACTGGTGTAATTTGTTCTTCAAACGCCTCCATCATCGGAGTGACCGGAAGCTCGTTGTCAGGCTTGGACAGATACTCGAACCGGATGCCGTTCTCCCGGAACTTTCGCTCAAACCTCATGAAAGAGGAAGTGTCCCGGCTGATTCGCGAGGTGTCGCGGGTGAGGATCGTACCGATGTCCTGACGCTTGGCTTCGTTCAGCAGGAAGTTCATGATGCCTTCCGTATGGACGCCGGAGATGCCGTCTGCCGCCACAGCAGCAGCCACCTCATAGCCTTTGTCCTTCGCATAGCGTTCCAGCTCTTCCCGCTGGTCTGCTGCCGCAAGCTGATCCGCACAGGCAACGCGGATATAAAGAAATACTTTCATTTGGCTTCTCCTTCTGATGTAGTGAGGAAGTCCTTGAACTTCCAGACGATTTCTATGTTGTCAAGATCGTAAATGTAGACCGCAGAAATGAATGCGTGGGTCAGCTCATAGGTCAGAGCTTTGCAGTCGGCGTACTGTTCGCAGACCGCATCCAGCTTTTCATCTGAACAGGCGGTCTCGGAGTCAAGCTCCTTCATCCGCTCGTGACTGCGCTGGATTGCTCCATCGTTTTCAGCAATCTTCACATCCGCTGCCGCCTTCTGCTGAATGTACGCCTCCTTCGTGATGCTTCCGGCTGCATACTTCTCGTAGAGCCTCAGCTTGGACGCCTTGTGCTGCTCATTCTGCTTTTGCAGAGTGCGGATTTTATCAGCACATTCCTTGATGGCAGATTTCCGCAGATCACCGACTTCGCGGTTCTGTATTGCTTCCTTCTGTGCCAAAGCAAGAAACTGAGTAAGGGCATGGAAGACAACCTTCTCAATATCCATTTCCGGAAAGCTCCTGCCAACCGGACAGTCTGTGTTTCCGTTGTTGACCGAGTGAATGCACTGGAAGTATCGAATGCCAGCCTTGTTCTTTCGGCGTGTCATAGCACGTTTACAGTTACCGCAGCGGACGAGTCCCTTGAGCGGATAGTCATGCTGCTTGCGCGTGGGATTCCGTCCTCCACCTCGAATGACCTTCTGAGCAAGCTCAAAGTCTTCCTTGCTGATAATAGCTTCATGCGTACCTTCTACGATAATCGGCTCATTGACAACACGCCTTTTTGAGCCGACACCGCAGGACTTCATTTTGCGGCTGACCAGTGTTCCGGTGTAAACAAGGTTTTTGAGGATGTTGTAGACCATCACGGTTTCCCAACTGATTTTCTCGCTCATGTTACTGAACTTCTTCTTGTCGGGATGCTTGCCCTTGAAGTATTGCCCCGGCGTCGGGATGCCGTCATCATTCAGGCTGCGGGCAATCTGAGAGGTGTTGCTGCCTTCCAGCGCCTCGCGGAAAATACGACGGATCACATCAGCCGCCTCCGGGTCTACGGCAAGTTTGTTCCGAATGGTTGGATGCAGGACGTAGCCGTATGGAGCGTAGCCACCGACATACTTGCCTTGCTTCATCATCTGGATTTTTGCCGATGTGGTCTTTACGGAAAGGTCTTTGCTGTATGCGGCATAGATGATGCTGCGCATAACCACTTCCAGACCGCCCGTTGTGCCTTTGTAATCGTCGCTGTCATAGCCGTCGTTGATGGAGATAAAGCGGACGCCCATGAACGGGAAAGTGCATTCCAGATAGTTTCCCGTTTCAATGTAGTCACGAGAAAAGCGGGAAAAGTCTTTGACGCAGATCAGGTCAATCTCGCCGCGCTTGACCTTCTCCATCATCTGCGTGAACTGAGGACGGTGAAAATTCGTGCCGGTATAACCGTCATCCGCAAACTCAGACCGCTGACAGTGAGACAGCTCCGGATGATTGTCAAGAAAGCGGTTGATGAGCATACGCTGGTTGCCGATGCTGTCACTTTCCGCCTTGCTGCCATAGCCGGTATCTTCATCAGCCATTGAGAGGCGGATGTAGATGCCGATGTTGTATTCCTTGCTCATTTACATCGCCTCCTGTACTTCCTTGATACTCTGAACGGTCAGAGCGTAAATATCGCCGTATTTCATGACCAGCTCGATTGAGCCGTCCTCATGGACTTTCACAAGCTCTACGGACTCGTCAACTAACTCCTGAGAGAGTTTTGCTGCGCCGCTGGCAGATTTCATCAGCGTGAGCCACTTATTGTCCTCGGACATTGCCTCGGCAAACTTTACCTTCCGCTGAACCGCTTCATCCAACCGCCGTGAAAGATCGACATACTGCTCATCGTAGGCTTTCTTGGCAAAGGCGTATTCCTCTTCATCGAGAACGCCTTCCGTGAAGTCCTCATAGAGACGGGTACGCTTCTTGGAGATGCCGCTGAGTTTCAGATTCAGGCTTGTAATGAGCGCATTCTGCTGATCTCGGATGCTGCGTTCACCTTCGCTGTTTCTCAGTTTGGCAAGCAGCTTGTCGTAATTGAGAGCCGCCTTGACTTGAAGCTGAATCGCCGCAAGCACATCGGCTTCGAGTTTGTCCTGCCGCGTATAGTGTGGCGTACAGAGATTGCCGCGCTTGACGGATGAACTGCACTCATAGAAGGCGTACCATGCGCCGTCCTTGCGCTTGTCAACGCGCTTGCGATGGAAGTAGAGCTTTTTGCCGCAGTCTGCGCAGACGATTTTGCCTTCAAAGAGATTGATCAGCGTAGCGCGGATTTCTTCCGTGCGCTCCATCTTCTCAACCCTTGTCCTTGCAGCAGCGTTCCGCATTTCTCGTACCTTCTGGAAGTCCTCACGGGAGATAATCGCCTCGTGAGTATTGGGAAAAACAATCCATTCCTCACGGTCAATGTGCTGATTCTTGACGCCCTTGTAGATGGCGTTCAGCGTCCGTCCGAGAACGGTATCTCCGACGTAATGGGGATTATCCAGAATGGTAGTCAGTGAAGACTTGTTCCAAATCTTCTTTGCCGTAGCATTGCCTGTGCGGACGCCGACCTGATACTTCTGAAACTCCGGATTGGGCGCGTTCATTGCATCAAGCCGGTCTGCAATCGCAGGAAGGGACAGTCCTTCAATTTTCCATTGGAAAATCTTCCGGACAATCGGTGCGGTTTCTTCATCGAAAACCATATTGCTGTGTTCTTCATCCCAGCGATAACCATACGGGAGATTGCGCTTCTTGAACTCTCCACTTTCCATCTGTGCTTTGAGCGCAGTAGAAACCTTGCGGGAGATGTCCTTCGAGTAAAGGGTGTTGATCATGTTTTGCAGAGGGATAATGAGGCTTTCGCCGGAGCCGTCCGTATCAAAGTTGTCGTAGTTCTCTTTGATGGCGATAAACCGAAGCCCGATTTGCGGAAAGACCCGTTCCAGATAGGTTCCAGCCTCGATGTAGTCACGCCCGAACCGGCTGAGATCACGAACTACAAGGCACTTGATCCTGCCGGTGCGGATGTCGTTCATCAGCCGGTTGAACTCCGGTCTATCAAAAACCGTTCCTGTTCGTCCGTTGTCCACATAGGTATCTATCAGATTCAGGTAGGGACGCTCTGCAATGTAGGACTTGCAAATCTCAATCTGATTTGCGATGACATCCACCTTTTCGGACTTGCCGCTGTTTTCAACGGAAAGACGGGCATAGATGGCTGTTGAGAAGACCTCGGAAGAGACAGATTCGATAACCGGCTCTTCGACTGCAATTTGCTTTCTGCTTTTTCTTGCCATTTGCTCATCCCTCCTTTATACGGCAATATCCAGTTCATCGGCATAGCCGAGAACGTATTCAAGCGTCTGCTGGTATTCGTCCCTGTATTTGAAGACGATTTCGATTGCATGGTTTTCGTGAATCAGAATGCGGTCAACAAGGGACATCAGCACACGGCGGTTCAGTTCTTCGACGTTTTCATACTGCTTGAAAAGCGTTACCCAGTTCCGTTCGGTCGTGCCGGTTGTCACCGTCTGCTTCATTTCTTTTTTCACCCGCAGAAGCGCGTCCTGCTTGTCCTCAATGATTTTGGTGTAGCTGCTGCGGAACTCAAAGTATTCCGATTTATCAATGACGCCGCCGATGAAGTTCTCGTAAAGCCCCAGCTTGAGCTTTTGGTACCGTTCAATCTCTTCCTCGATTTTGGCGATCTGAGCTTCGTAATTGAAAGCCTTACGGCTCTGAGACGGAAGCCGCTCTATCATCTCAAGCGCGTGTTCCAGATTGACCACAAGCTCGATCTGGTCATGGATGGCACGGAACACCTTCTCTTCAACCTCTTTTGCGCCGATGCTGTGCGGGCTGCACGTCCGGGTGTGCTTATTGGTGGAGCAGACGTAGTAGATATACTTTTTCGTCTTCGACGGGACGGTCTTGCGGATCATTGGCTGCTGACAGTCTCCGCAGAACAGGAAGCCGGAAAACAGATGCGCCTCGTCCTGATCAGGCGAGCAGCGCATATCCCGCTGCATCATGACCTTGACGGCCATGAAGTCCTCATAGGACACAAGAGCTTCATGCGCATTTTCTACCTTGACCCACTCGGATTCATCCTTGCTTTTCACAACGCGGACTTTGTAGTTGGGAGTGCCGCGCTTGCCTTGCGCCAGAACGCCGATATAAACCTCGTTGGTGAGAATACGCTGGACGGCTTTGTATGTCCATTTTGCGGTATCGCCGGTTTTGAAGACGGTATCGAACTTTACACCGGCGGAATGCTTGTATTCCATTGGGGACAGGACGCCCATCTGGTTCAGACGCTTTGCAATGCGACCGATGGAGAAGCCATCCTTGTACATGGCAAAGATCATCTGCACATACTCGCTGACGGCCTCATCGACGATGAGCTGGTTTTTGTTATCCGGCGATTTCTTGTAGCCATAGGGAGCGAACGCCCCGACGAACTCACCGTTCTTTTGCTTGACTTCCAGACTGCTTCGGATTTTCATGGATATATCCTTGCAGTAGGAATCGTTGATCAGGTTTTTGAACGGGATAACAAAGGAATCCGACTGCGGATCGCCGGTCAGGCTGTCATAAGCATCATTGATTGCGATAAAGCGGATGCCGAGCTGCGGGAATATCTTTTCCAGATACCGACCGCCGTCGATGTAGTTTCTCGAAAAGCGGCTGAGGTCTTTGACCACGATGCAGTCAAGCGCGCCCTTGCGGATTGCCTCTTCCAGCTTTTTGAACTGAGGACGATTGAAGGAAACGCCGCTGTAACCGTCATCCACAAACGGCTCACAGACAAGCTCCAAATCCTCATGTCTTGCGATATAGTCCTCGCAGATGGCTCTCTGGCTGGCGATGGAGTTGCTTTCTACTTTGTCTCCATCCTCACGGGACAGACGGCAGTAGATCGCCGTGCGGTAAACCTTGTCTGGCATAAAAATAACCTCCGTTTTTCTGTTTGGTGTGGTACATCAAATCAGAAAGACGAAGGCTTGCTTCAACTCTTATGAAGAGGAACACGAAAACGCCACATGACCATCAAGGCAAGCGGCTTAATCCGTATTCTTCTTTTTTTGACCGATTAAATTATACCACAGGCTCAATCGCTTGTCCATAGAACCGGGCGAAAAGATTCAGACTGTTCATAAATCAAAGACCTCTCAGATAGTGTTCCAGACAATCTTCCATTGTCGTATCCGTCTCGGTGAAGCTGATCTTCACCACAGTTTTTCCGTCCAGATAACAATAGGGATTTCTGATCTGCTTAATGAACTCCCTCAGCCTGTCCTCTCGCGGTGCCGCAGGATCAAGCCGGATGCTGCTTCTCTGAACGAGTGTGCTTCGGTCAACCGTTTTCGGGCTGACATTTTTCATTGTTTCAATGCCCATCATATTCTAAGCACCTCCTGTTTCGTGAAAATATTCAGGACAAAAGGATATGGCAGAGCATCTTGTGAAGATACCCTGCCACATAGTTTTCATCCTGAAACTATATAGTAAGTTTCTTTTGGGTTTGTTTCATTGTCCGGCATATTTGCAGCACGCGCCCCTGCCAGAAGAACTTTGCAGTTCCGGGAATGCTGCGGACTACCAATGGTCAATCGGTATCATGGGACTCTCACCCCTCCGAGGATCGCTCCGAGCCGCCCATTCAAAGAAAAGACGGAAGTATCATTATACCCGGCATCTGCATCGTCGCAAGCAGCCGCACCACACGGCTGTTATAGCTCTCCGGAGGTCGCTCACTCCCTTTCGGGAGGTCTTGGCGTCGGAAGCTGTGTTGCTTCGCAGAAGCGGAAAGATCCGCAGCACTGAACTATTCAGTTTTCAAGGAGCAGTGAAGTGGTCTGATTGACCCTTTCACTTTACAACGGACATCTTTTTGCCGTTTGTTGAGTACCGCTCAAAAAATTCTTTGAAATTTTTTCTGCACCGCTGCTTTGAGGTCAAATGCAGCTCTGATGCCGATGCCTTTCCTTCGGGCAAACTTCGAAGAGTCAGTCCTTCACGGGTCATCGCAAGATACAATTCGCGCTGCTTCTCGGTCAGAATGGAAAGAAGCTCCTTCTCTTTGAGGGCGGTAATCAGTTCCTCCATGCAGTCGCGGGAGTCTGCCAGCCATGCAGCGGACTTCACATCGTCCTCCGGCATAGCGTCAAGGGACAGCACGGTATCAGAAATTTTCTCTGCGCCGTCCTCATCCTCAGAGGTGTTGTCAGAGCCATACGAGCGTCTGATCCGCTTTTCCTCTGCGCGAAGGATTCTCATAACCTTGCGGTCAACCTCGGAAACTTCGCCGGTTCGTTTCACGCGCACCATGCACTTGCCGTCCTCCGTAGTCCAGAGGTCGTAATCGAACGCGATAGGGGTCTTAGGGATTTTCATTGTTCATCCTTTCCGCTGCGCGGGAGCAGCGGGAAGGGTGAAGACAGAAAAAGAGCCGCATGACGGTGAGGTTTGAATCCCATGCCGATAAAACAGAGCAATTAACTCTGTCTCATGCGGCATTAGGATGACTTCACCTATCAGGCGGCTCCACAGCTCAGCTATGACATATATTTTATTTTAGAACAGAGGCTTGTCCTCCGGTTTTTACTTGGTACGCGGGCGCAGTCTTCTCATATTCAGCACATCAAAGACTGTGATCCGCCCGCATTTCTTGCACTTGGATTCTACATGACCTCTCGTGTCCTCGTAGACAGCAATGGCATTATGCTGACAATAGGGACATTTCAGGTATCGGGGCTTTTGCTGGGAAATGGCAACTCTTGCCCTGCGGATTTTTTCGATCAGCTCCGGCGTCGGTTCCTGAACCCGAATGGATGCTCTCTTCATTACCACACCTCCAATGGGTCAACATACTCACTGAATGGACGATCTACCATGTAGCCGAGCTGACGAAGGCGGATAGACGCCGTTGTCTTGGAGACACCGAACAACCGGCAGAAAAGGCGCAGCGTTAAGTGATCACCATACGAATACCTCCCCTCGTAATTGATCAGCGGCGTTTCTGCAAACCGACGCATTGCCAGGTCAACCTCTTTTTGAGGAAGCAGGATCGCCGCGCCCAAGACATTTGCTTGCCACTCGTTCCAGTCCTCGCGGGTTTTCAGCTCTCGCGGCGTATAGGCTGTCCGTGCGGAATATTTCATTTCGCAGGAAGCCTTTACCTCTTCCGATTCCAGTTGGAAGAGAATCTGATGGGCGCACTCGTGGGCAAGGGTAAATCTGCGCTTGGCGCAGAGCCGCTGCACGTTGCCGGATCGAATGAAGCTCTCGTCCAAGATGACCTGATTACGCTTCAAAGCCAGTGTGCGCGTAATACCAAGTTCCGTGATCTTGTACTCAGTGTCGGCATAGGCAGTGACACCGCAGATGCTTCCATCCGGCGAGAGACGGGCGAATGATACGCGAAGACCGAGATAGTTCTTTGCAAACTGATCAATGGGTGTTGGCAAAGCTGATCGGTCGGGCTTGTCCGCCTCATCCCCGAAAAAGAACCGATTGAAGTCCTTTGTTGTTGAGGCTGCAATTTCTTCAAGTTGGCGCTGGGATAAAATCATGAGCAGTTGTCCTCCTTTGCTTCGACGAACCACTTGTCTCCTTCGTGAAAAAGAAATGACTCCTTTCCGCGAATCTGAACTGTGTAACGGATGCCTCCGCCCCCAACCTTCTTGGATGTGGCGCGGCATTTGTAAAGAATCTGGTCGATTTGAAAGATTACACCGTTGTCCCACCAGATAAGGCGAGGGAGAATTGCCCCCTCCTTGTCCACATCCAGCGTAACCGAGACGTATGCTTTTCTGTACTGTGTAGCCATTTCTGTTTTTCTCACTCCTGTTCCCTCATACCGATGTATGCCGGTACGGATGATCTTCGGCAGCATAAATGCCTGTCCATTTGAACTGCTCAAAAGATGTAACTTTTTCGTGTACAACTACTCATGCCCCTTGACAGGACGAGCAATTCAGGATATACTATGAGTAGTTGGATTGCTCAGTCATTATTATACGCACTTCAAGTGCCTTTGTCAATAGACTTGCGCAATTTGATGTCGCAAACTTTTTGTGAACAGGAGTGATTACCAAAATGACGTTTGGAGAGAAATTCAAGGCTGAACGGGAGAAGCGGAAGCTGACCCAGCAGGAAGTAGCCGATGCACTGGGGATCAACAGGCGTATGATTACCCGGTACGAGAACGGCATTTCCTTTCCCCGTACCAAAGACGCTTACAGAAAAATCGCGGAATACTTCAAGGTGGATGTGAACTATCTGCTGACCGAGGACGAAGAGTTTGTGGTTCAGGCATCCGAGCAGTACGGCTCCCGTGGCATGAAACAGGCAAAGGACCTGATTGAAGGGATGTCCGGTTTGTTTGCGGGCGGTACGCTGTCTGAGCAGGACAAGGATGCGGTGATGAAGGCGTTGCAGGATATATATTGGGAATCCAAAGCCCGGAATGTTGAGAAATACACGCCGAAGAAATACAAGAAGACCGGTACGGACGCAGAGGAATAACTGTCTACGTCTCGGTTTCTTGACGGATTTACTTTGACTGTTTTCAACATGAAAGGGGTGAAGGTCCCGTGATAATTCGCTCCGAGGAAATATACAAAAAGGCGAACAGCATTGTCAAAAGCTGTGGAACAAGAGATACCTTGAAGATTGCCCGTGAGCTGGGCATTCATCTCCATTTTCTTGACAATCTGAACGATCTGCTCGGAATGTACACCTACCGCCATAAAGAGCGGCATATTCTTCTGAACTCCAACATGGAGTATCTGATCATGCAAATGGTTTGCGGTCACGAGATCGGGCATGATACCTTTCACCGTGATCTTGCCAAAGGAAACGAACCGCTCCCGGAGTTCGTGCTGTTCGATATGCGCACAAAACACGAATATGAGGCGAATGCGTTTGCCTCACACCTGATCATTGACGATGATGAGCTGATTGACCTGATGAAGCAGGACTACGATGTGGTGCAGCTCTCGGCTGCAATGGGAACAAACATCAACCTGATGCTGATCAAGCTCAACGAACTGAACCGCATGGGCTGGCAGCTCAACTTGCCTTATGTACCGCACTCTGACTTCCTGAAAAATGTCAGACCGGAGGGCTGAATGAGGATGAAGGATAGCAATTAGATGAACAACAACGACTATAAAGAAGCCCTTTTCTATGCCGCTTCCATCTTTAACGAACGCTTGGGAACGGAGTTCGGAGTGGACAATCTTGTGCTGCGCTGCTTTCAGACGGAAAACCAGCAGGAAGTCTTTGAGCAGTTCTGCAAGCAGTATTTCCCGGATCGCCTGACAGATCAATATAAAGAGGACGGCTATTTTGACTTTCACGCTTCCGCTTTCGTTGGCAAAGAAGATGGCGTGGACGGGATCCTGCTGCGGACAGACATAGCGCGTCATCCGGCAGAGTTGAAGCACATTCTTCTGCATGAGCTGGCGCATATCTTCTGCACCCGCAACGAGCTTGGCGGAGACAACTTCTATGAACGATATTGCATGGACGATACCATCAGCCGCGAAGAGGACGGAACCATTAACGCCGGATATGCGGTCTGGCGGGAACTCGCGGCGGAGCTGATTGCATTTGAGCTGGATGACAACTGCGACGTAGTTCCGCTCCGACGCAAGAAAGACCTTCTCAGCTATTACGAAGGAGAACTCCTGACCGGCAACGGGAAAATGGGCGTCAGCATGATTCTCTGCGAGGCGATGACCAGTGCTGAGGGCGAGGCGTCTATGACATGGGACGCTGCCAAAAGCAAGTTTACGCGGTTCAAGCCCTTTGATGATCCACTGTACAAGGACTTGCTGGAACTGGTTTTTACACACGTTAGAGAATACTTTATCGTGATCGACCGCGACTTTATCTATGAAATTGGAGTTTTGTATCTAAGCATTGCCGCACAAGCGATGATTGCGTCCCTAAAGAACAGATTTCAGGAAGAATAGACAGAACGATAGAAAGAAAGGACGGGCAATGATATGAAATATAAGCTGTTTCGCTCCCCCGGTGATCTGGACAAGGCGGTCCGGAAGCACGAACTGGTTGCCGTGGAGACCGGCAAAAGCATTGATGATGTGGCAGATGCGCTTATCCGTGCCGTTCGGGATGATCTTGCGGAAATGCCGGAGTATGCGCACTGCGAGACTGCCGCCTATGTACCGGAACCGGTTAAGTCGTTTCGCAGGGTGAGGCGTTACCGGTATGAGATGATGGGTATTGTCTACCCGAAGTACGCCGAAGAGAACGTCCTGATTGACTACGGAATTATCGAGGAAGAAGAGGTATGAGCAATGAGTAATATCATTGAGACCCGCAGGAATCTAAAGAACGTATCCTAAAACATCTGCAATCACGTCTGCCTAACGCGACCAAAATGCAGCTTGAGAAAATCATAAAGGGGTAACGCAATGGACGATATTATTAAGGGAAATTTTTAGTTAAGCATTGCTCGCTACTTTATCAAGAAGTCTTGCGGAATCCCGTTTTGCTTTTCTTGTACTGACATCAGAGTGTCCTAACAGTTCCTGTACATCTTTCGGTGCAGCCCCATTGGAAAGCAGATTGCTGGTGTAGGTGTGACGTAACTGGTGGAAATGGAAATCTTCAAATCCTTCCAGTTTCTTTGACACTGATCTGCATACAATGCCGAGTGTACTCGGCAGTTCCAAAGAGCCATCCGGTCTTAAGCAGACAAAGGAGATTTCTTTGTAATCTGCCGGGACTTCCTGCGTTCCGTCAAGGTGATAGTATTCATAATAGACTCTGTTTTTCACATGAACTTCTTTGTAGTAATTGCGGTGATATAATTCGCCATACTGCATCCGGTTTTTGAGCTGTTCTTTTCTGGCAGCTTTCAGTATTTCAGTCAGAGTATCGCCAAAATCAACAATCCTTACTTTTTTCCGTTTCGTTGGTCCAATAATGTTTTTGTGTTTCATGCCGTCGTAGCGGATACTGCGTTTTATGGTCAGGCATTGTTCTTCAAGGTTAATGTCCTGCCATGTAAGACCACAGGTTTCCCCGATACGGAGTCCAGCATAATACGCAATCTGAATCGGCAGAATGGCAGGTGGGTTTTTCTTTTCCAGATACTTGATAAGTCGCTCGTAATCCTCGTGTGAAATCGGCTGTGTGCCTTCTTCCACTTCATCATCGGAAAAGAGGTCAACTTCCTCTGCCTGTCGTTTCAGTTTGATATATTGCATCGGATTGAAACTGATTAGTTGTTTTGGAAATACTGCAAAACGGAATGACTGCTGTAACACTGCGGAAAAAGAATGGATATAATCTTTGCTGTATCCCTTTCTTACTTTCCCGTCTGGAAACTCACCACCGAATGTAAGCAGATCAAGAAATGCCTGTAAATGTTCGGCAGTAACTGTTTTCAGTTTGCGGGTTTTCAGTTCTTCTTCCGCCCACATATCCAGAAGCTCTCCTACCGTAAGGCTGTCTGCCTTTGCGACAAACTTCTTATTTTCGTAATCTTCCAGTGCTTTGCGGAGAAGTTTTTCCGTCTCACTTTTACTTTCGGTTCCAGCATATTCTTTCTGAACCATTTTACCGCTTGCATCTTCTACATAGAAGCGATAGTACCATTTTTTTCCTTTTTTTCTAACAGATCCTTTTGCCATAATTGTATTTCTCCTTTCGATATCAGACAATCGGAACTGTTGAAATGCTTCTTGCGTGTAAGTATATCACAACTCCGGTTGTCTTACTATACCGATTCAGAAATCCCATTACTTTGGCAATGTCCGCATCTTTGGTACTGCCTTTGTAATTTTACAGGCGAACTGAAACGAACTGAAACAGTTCATATTGCTTTAACATTAACAGCAGTAAGTCTTTAGAAAAAGTCTTCTGTTTTATTAAGATCAAGAGGTAACTGT